>Ga0209992_10000106_pt1 | contig 123709 bp, 95 predicted proteins | sample 2SBtaG_2_FD_182564 | JGI IMG/M metagenome (GOLD analysis project Ga0209992, IMG submission 182564) | Deep subsurface microbial communities from Kolumbo volcano to uncover new lineages of life (NeLLi) - 2SBTROV12_ACTIVE470 metaG (SPAdes)... | ecosystem: Environmental > Aquatic > Marine >... | reverse complement strand
TTGCCCTCGGCGTTCTGCTTCAAGGCCGAGCCTTTGAGACTCGAGCTGTACAGTCGGTCGAGTTCTGCGGGAGAGGGGGGAGAGAGCGCGACCCGGTCGCGGATCAGGCGCGCGACACTAGCGTCATTACCCTCAATTCGCTGGGCCAGGAGGACCTGTTCGAGGGTGTTGAGTCTCGAGAAAGACCAGGGCTCCAAGTACCCGGTCAAGTCCTCTTCCAGCAGCCACCGATCGATGAATGTCTTGTCGGCCTTGTTGGCCAAGAACGGGCGCACCACATCGTTGAAGAAGGCCGGGTCTTTCCTCTGCAAGAACATGTGCAACTCATGGCAGGCGTGCTCGCTGTACGCCTCGTTCTTCGCATCGTCGTCCATTTCCGGCCAATCGAGCAGGAAGGCAAACTGATCCAGCTCCGAATCAGGCCGCAGGGTTCGAAACAAACCGTAGATGTCGGCCAGGGTCTCGTAGGACTCCATGTCCGTTCCGGCTTGATCCGTCAGCGTGATTTCGCCGCCTTCCTTCAGGAACTCGATGCGGCGCTGTTGCGTGAAGTGCCCTGCTGGATCCAGGCCATCGACGAGGCGCAGATCTCGCGTGTCTAGAGCCTGACCCTCCCTCAGAACCGTGCGCTGAACCATGCTCCGATCGTTCAAGGCCACGACCCGTACAAGCCCACCCTCGCCCAGCAGGCTGGTTGGAACTCGCAGGACTCCCTCTGCGTCCGGCCGCAAGTTGGCGAGCACCGTCGAGGGCCCTGCCAGGAATCCAAGATTGGCGAAGATGCCAGGTGTCTGGCTCCGATCCTGCGGGCGTCCCGCACCGCCTCCCGCGGACATGTTCTTCCGTCCACCCGCACGGCCGCCGAACTTGCCGCCTGCTCCACCGCCTAGCCCGATCGACGAATTCGTGTCGTGCAGAGCCCAGGGGTTCAAGAGCAGTCCAGGCCGCATCAACATATTGCCCGGGTAGGTCTTGGCGTACCGTCGTTCGAGGATGTAGCGGTATTCCTCGCCGATCTGTCGACCCGAGTGAAACTCGGATGCTGCCGGTCGAATACTCTGTGACCTGGCAGGCGATTGCCATCCCGGAGAAAGACTGCTGAAGGCCTCATACGCCGGTGAAAAGCGTGAGGAGAGTACGTGCAGCCGCGTATGGGGATCGGAGCCCTTGACCCGCACGACCAGTTCGTCACCTTCCACTTGTGCGGACAACACGTGGAGTGAGGCGCCCTGCAGTTCCAGCGCCCGATTGGCCCCTACGGACCAGCCCTCTTGTTCGGTCCCCGCGTTGATTCGCAGGCGAATCCACGTGTCGGTCTCCTTCAGGTACAGGTCGTAGTCACCTGCCTCGAGCTTGCTGATGTTGACGAACCCGTCTTGCAGTTTGGCGTGCCGGCTGCGATCGAAGACCGGCGTCGTGCCGCGTAGTTCGAGCAGCGAAAGTCCCGCCGAGCCGAGCGTCTGTTTGGATCCCGTGTACGGAACTCTCAAGGTTTGGCCGACTCGGCCGTGTAGTTGGCTTCGAACGGTCGAACGATTCGAACCCAAGGTCCAGCGCCGGTGGTCCCTCGGCAAGCCCGAGGACTCGAGCGATTCGATGCCCTGCATGTGGCCCAGGCGCAGGCGTCCGTCGGCGCCAGTCTTCAGAGAGAACGACAGGCTGTCCTGGTAGTCCCGGTGTCGTAGGGTCAGGCCCAGGATGTGGTTGGCCTTGGGTTCGCCGTTCTTGCCCAGCAGGTCCAGAAAGTACCCGTCTTCGTCCTGGCCCAGGATCGGGCAGTCCACTTGAGCTGAGCCGTCGATGGCGTTCGCGCTGAAACTGCCGGACGCGGAGCGGAGCGAGGCGGTCTTGCCCGTGCTCAGCACCGGGACTTCTGCTGACAGTTGCACGTTCAGGCGCACGAGTCCTTCGGGAACCCGGAACTCGTGCACCCACTCGCGCCCCTCACGTAGCTCGACGTCGCGTACATCCAGCGCCGTCGTCGTTCCGTCCAGGGTCGTTGCGCTCATGTGCAGGGTGACCTGCTCCAGCAGATCCAGGGAGGTTCGCTCGCCATTGATTTCCAGGCTCGGATTGACGAGCAGTTTGGCCGTGTGGCCAGGGAGCAGAGACTCACGATCCACGTAGAACCCCGCGATCAACGAAGGGCTTTCTGCGAGGTGTTCGAATGGGTGCACCGCTACCCAGCCGCCTGCCGTCACCACCAAGGACTTGTTGCCCGAATCCGTGGAGTAGGGCAGGAGAATCTCACCCGAGTCACCGGCCTCATAACGCTGGCCGCCGAAATAGATGGTGGCGTCCGGGCGGAGTTTCCCGGCACGGTCTACGACCTCAAACGCGTGGCCCGCTGATCCATGCCGCTCTCGCACTTCGAGGTGACCCTTGCGAATCACTGCGCGGCTCGAAATGCCTCCGCCAATGAAGTCGACTACGTACACGCCTGTTGCGGTCAACTCGGGGAACTCGAAGTGCCTTCGAATGCGGCGCAGGGCCGAGTCTTCGTAGGTGTAGGTCGTCTCCGATCCGGCAACGAGGCCGTCCAGGTCGATGGAAGCGTCCACTTCCCGACCTTCGGCCAGGGCGTAGGCCAAGGCGTCTATTTCGAACACCTTGACCAATAGCGTGCCCACGTTCTTGATGTCCACGTCCAAGGCCACCGCTTCGCCAACAGCGAAGTGCGTCGTTTGGTCGGCGGGGAACTCCAGCTCGACTCTGCTCTCGAGTGCCTCGTAGTAGGTTGGGTCGTCGATCAACGAGTACCAACGCTCCATGTCGCCTTTGCCGGCGAGGATTTGAGTCTCCGCGAACAGGCGCCGCAGGTAGTCGGGTTTGATGTAGGGGCTGAAGGACTCCCAGCTCGAATCCGCCGCAAAGAAGTGCTGCAGGTAGGCGCGCACGAGCGGCTCTTCGTCGCCACGCGAACCCAGTACGGTGAGCAGGTCGTTTTGGCTCTTACTGATCTCGGAACCGCGCACCGTCTTCAGCCACTCGTCATTGACCACCGGTGAGTGACGGGGCAGCTTCAGATACTCCATCAGAGTTTCGCGGTTGGGTTCACCTTGACCCAGGTCATGGATCAAGCGGTGATTCAGAATGTGGGCCTTGAGGTCGTTGTGGGCGGGCGACAGGCGCTTGGCGAAGGCCCACAAGCGATCCAGGTAGGCCTGCCGTTCTCTCGCATCGGCCCGCCAATTTACGTCGGCCCCGGGAAGCAACTTCGTCAGGTACACGGCTACGAAGGGCGGATCGTTGAGCAATCGGGGCATGCGCTGAACGCAATCCTCGAGCTGGGACAGCAGCATGGCCTTGTGGATGTCGACCGACCCAAAACGGCGACTCGCATTGCCGTTCAAGTGCCGCACCACCAGATCGGGCAGGCCGGGGACGTCGGGTCGCGTCAGTCGCTTGAGAAGCTCGAGTAGCTCTTGATCGCTGAGTTGTTCACTGGCCAGGCTCTCCAGTCGCCGATCCCCAAATCCCTGCAGGGAATCGGGATGACGTCGGCGGGCGTTGTCATCCCAGACCTTGCTTGAGATGCGCTGTGGGTCGAGAAAGTTGGGCAGCACTACCTCGTCGCCAGCCTTGCGCCGAGTGTGGTCAAACCCGAGGCGCATCTCGCGCGTCAAGTACTCGAGCGATCCCGCCGGGTCGCTCGAGTACTGGAGAAGCGCCTGACGGTTCTGGATTTCCCGTACCCGCGTGCTCTCTCCGTGGCGCTTGATCCACGTCCGTAGCAACTCGGGAACCTGTTCCAATTTCCCCTCGTGCTGCAAATGTAGGCAGTTGTAGTAGTAGTACTCTGCGGTGCCCGGGATCAGCTGCGCGAGGACGGTCGCTCGATCTTCGGCGAGGGCAAAGGTCTCCTCGAATCCAAGCTCCTGGCCCTGAGCAGAGGAGAGAGCAGGTAGACAAAGAGCGAGAACGGACGCAGCAGCTACGGGATGGATCATGACAATCAAGAGGAGAGCGGGATGCCGGAAGGAAACGCGCGTCCTGGGGCTAGGTTCAAGGGGAGCCCCGGTTTCAGCCACGGGGACCTGCGCGTACGCGCGCTTGATCCCCAACGGCACCCGAGGCGATCCTGTTGAGGGTCCAAGTGCAAAGAGCGCGTTTCGGGCCCAGAACAGGACTCATCGGGGACGCCAATTCGCTAGTCTAGGTCGTCCGTGGCCCACGGGTAGGGTGGACTACCCGTTCTTGAACCAACCTTTCGGAGAGATCCCATGAATCGAGTCGCCCTGATCGCCGCCTTGCCTCTGCTCGCCCTCGCGCCGGCCGGGGACCCCATGTCCCCGGAAATTGACGCCCAGGGCTGGTCACGCCACTTGGGTCAGGCTCCCTCCTTGCAGTCCCTCAAGGGCCGAGCGGTGTTGATCGAGTCTTGGGCCACCTGGTGAGGCCCCTGTCGTGGGGCGTGGCCCCACCTCAAGGACGTCTGGAGCGAGAACCGCGACGAGGGTCTCGTGGTGCTAGCCGTTTCCAGTGAGTCCGCTGACCTAGTCGAACCCTACGTCGCGAAGTACGACATCCCTTTCCCCGTCGCCAATGGTTCCTCGGTCGGAGGGAAGTTGGGCAAGATGGTGGGGGCGCGCGGCATTCCCCATAGCTACCTGCTGGACACAGAGGGACGTCTCGTTTGGCACGGACATCCCAGTTCGCTCACCAAGAAGCAACTCAAGACGGCCATGGCCAAGGCGGAGCGCGCTGGTCCCAACAGTACGCTCGGCTGGCGTGGTGATGTGCCCGGTGCCCCCGCCAAAGCGATCGCTGCGGCGGCCAATGGGGAAATCGGGGACGCCTTCAAACTGATTGACAAGGCACAGGGAAGCGCCGGGGCCAAGGCCTTGGAGGGCTATCTCGAGGCGCACATCGTCGATCTGCGCGGGCAAATCGATGCGGCCATTGGGCGCGGTGACTTCAGCCAGAGCTTGCCCGCACTCGAAGTGCTCGCCAAGCAACTGAAGCGCCACCCGCTGGGAGATGAGTTGGCCCAGCGTCAGAAGGAGATCGCTTCCGACGAGGTCATCCAAAATGAGATCGAAGCGGCTGATGCTCTCGCCCGCTCCCTGGACATCGTCTCCAAGCGCGGCGTCAAGAAGGCCAAGAAGAGCTTGCAGTCCGTGGTCAAGCGCTTCCCCGGGACCCATGCCGCCAAGCGCGCTCAGGGTCTGATCGGGGCCTAGGTCGACCTGCGCCGTGGGCCGGTCCGTGGTCCACGGCGATACACCTGACTTCGCCCGAGGCGCTGCACAGGGGGCGCTGGCGCTCCTGAGGGTCGATTCCCGGGCCTTTCTTGGCCCACAGGGGTGCCTGCTGCGGATGGGTGTCACGCAATCAGGCCTATTGTGTCGACCCTTGGGTTGAGTCCCGCGTTCCCGTAGCCCCTTTCCAACGGTCAGGGGTACCGGGCGTATCCCCGTTGGGATCCCTCCCCCCGTCCCTCAGCTCCCCATGTCCCCCGCCACCCAGCCCGACACAGACGCCGACGGCCCCGAGCCGTCGGGCGTGATCGGGGGCGGTACGGCTCGGCGTGAGCACCTGCGCATCGCGGCGATTGCCGTGTTCGCCGGACCAGGACTCCTGGGGATCTTGCTTGTGGCCCTCGCGTTGGCCGTGGGCTTGCGGGAGTTCTTGGTTCCCGGCGCATTGGCGTTGGTCACCGCTGGGCTCCTCTGGTTGGTTCGGCGGCGGCTGGCGAAGCGATCAGAGGGCTCTGACCCTGCACAGGAACCGGAGCCTCCCGGGCGCTTCGCTGCGCTCATGCTCACCCTGCTGGGAGCGGGGGCCGTCGCGGTCTGGGACATCAGCTACGCCGAATTCAGATCGCCTCTGACCATGGGAATGGGGTCCCTCAATTGGTTGACCGAGGCTTGGATCGCAGGCTTCGGCCTGCTTTCTGTCGTGGTTCTCTTCACGCTGGCTCGTTTCTACGGCACCACGCGTACGACCGTCCTGGCCGAAGCCGCTGGTTTGGCCTCTTGGTTGCGGGTCACGGCGTGGCTGACCCTGCTGAACACCGCGGCCAGGACGTTCGGAGCCGAGTGGCCCAGAGTCCGTGCGGGACTCAGTGAATTCGAGGCGGGGCTCGTGGTTGTGCTCTTGGCCGAGGGGTTGCTGATCGTCTTGTTCTCCAGGCGAGCGGGTCGATTGGCTCTGGCTCAGCCCCTGTCCCTGCGCATTTTCTTTGGGCGCTTCGAGCCCATCTCGAGTGTTTTTGCGTTCCTGACGGAAGCGTTCGGCATCGACCTGCGTGGGAGTTGGGCGCTGGCGTTCATCCGCCGATCCTTGGCTCCCACGGCATTGGCCCTGGGCGGACTGGCGTGGGTGGGCAGCGCGTTCACTGTGGTCGGACCCGCAGAAGTGGGGGTGATCGAGGTATTTGGGTCTCGAGCCGACCGAGCACCGGTGTCCTCTGGCTTGCACATCGGTTGGCCGTGGCCCATCGAAAAAGTCCAGCGCGTGTCACTGGATCGCGTACACAGCCTGCCGATCGGATTCACGGGAGCGAAGCCGGGAGCCTCGCTGCTCTGGACAGCACAGCACGCGCAGGAGGAGTACAAACTCCTGTTGGGTGACGGCCACGACCTCATCAGCTTCAATGCCACCCTGCAGTTCCAAGTCAGGGATGCCCTGGCCTATGTCTACACCTGCTCGAACCCCGAGCAAGCCCTGGCCGCTGTCGCCGACCGTGTCCTGATGGCTGAGACCGTGGGCCGCGATTTGGATGGGGCCTTGTCAGAGAATCTCTCTGAGCTTGCAGACCAGATCGAAGAACGCATCCAGCGCGGTGCCGATGAGCTCGGCTTGGGTCTGGCGATCGTGGATCTGACTCTCATGGGCCTGCACCCGCCAGTCAATGTTGCGAAGGACTACCAGGCGGTCGTTGGTGCGCGCATCGACCGCAACACGAGCGTGCTCAAGGCGCAGGCCTACACCGAAGAGGTCCTGCCTGGCGCCCGAGCCCAGGCCAATCGCAGCGAACTCAGAGCTCAGGCCGAAGCGACTGTGCGAGTAGCCTTGGCGCGCGGGGAGTCCGAGGCATTCAAGGCCATCTTGGAGACCTACCTCGCCGCACCAGGATTGTTCACCTTCCGCCGGCTGCTCGAAGCACGCGAAGCACAGTTAAAGGATCGCTCCTTCGCGGTCATCGACCAACGCTTCGAACGAGATGGCGGAGCCTTGTGGATCAACGGCTTCAATGCCGAGAACCCCACACCCGCGGAGGATTTCTAGCACCATGGGAAGCAACAAACTGCGCTGGATTGTCGGTGCCCTGGCCGTGGCGGTGATTCTTCTGTCCGCCGTCACGTTCACGGTTCGCGAACAGCATTCGACACTGGTGACCCGCTTCGGAAAGCCACTGGAGGAGGTCTCCGAGGCAGGACTGCACTGGAAGCTGCCTTGGCCCATCGAGCGCACAACCAGCATCGATCGTCGCACACGCGCATTCAATACACGCCACGCAGAGATGCTCACGCGTGACAAGAAGAATGTGATTCTACTCTCCTACACGATCTGGAACGTGGCCGACCCCTGGACGTTCTACCGTTCGGTGGGTTCGGTGGAAGGCGCCGAGAATAAATTGGAGAGCCTGATCATCGACGCCAAGACAGGCCTGCTAGGACGCCATGACCTCTCTGCGCTGGTGTCTACGGATCCGGAGTTGCTAGCCGTGGATGAAATCGAGGCAGAGCTCTTGGCGGTCGTGCAGCCCAAGGCCATGTCGACCTACGGCATCCAGATTGACCATGTGGGATTCAAGCGCCTGTCGCTGCCCCAATCCAATATCACCAGCGTGTTCGCCCAGATGCGTGCGGAACGGCAACGATCCGCAGCGGCGTTCCGCGCGGACGGTGACCGTCAGGCCGCACAGGTGCGCGCGGAAGCCGACCTTGAGGTGGCGCGTATTTTGGCTGACGCTAGCGAAACGGCGGCCAAGACCCGTGGCGCCGCCGAAGCAGAGGCGGCGCGCGTCTACGCTGCAGCCCATGGAGCCGACGAGGAGTTCTATCGCTTCGTGCGTCAACTCCAGGCGCTCGAGACCATGTTGGGGGCAGGCACAACGGTCATTCTCAGAACGGACAGCGCTCCTTTCGGATTGCTGGAAGCACCGACCGGTCCAGTGCCCGCTGACAAGGACAAACGTGAAGGGGCGCTAGACTAGTGAAACGCGGCTCCCTCGAGCGCCCCACACAGGTCCGCGAAGCGGCCGGTGCAGAGTGGGCACGCTTGGCCACGCCCCTCATGGCGTGCGTGGCTTTTGTGTTGCGTTTCTACCACTGGCCGATCCTCGTGCTCTTGGTGCTGTATGCCGCATCGGGCTTGACCTCGGTGCAGCCCGGACAAGTGGCCCTCGTCCTGCGCATGGGTCGGTTGGTCGGCGACAGCCCAGGCCAACAGGTCAACGAGTCGGGCTTCCTGTTTGCCCTACCTGCCCCCATAGATGAAGTCGTGCGCGTGGATGTGCAGAAGATTCACAGCGTGCGCGTTGCTGATTTGTCTAGTGGGCTAGGAAGAGATCGGGAGGGCTCGGAGGCTCCCATGACGTCTTCGCGCGGATTCTCTTCGCGGGACACCCTCGACCTGGAAAAGGATGGCTACTGCCTCACGGGCGACGACAACGTGCTGCAAGCCGTGCTCCTGGCGCGCTACCGGGTCAAGGATCCCGTTCGCTACGCACTCGAGTTGGACGACCCTGATGCTCTGCTGCGTGACGCCGTTTGCGAGGCCATGGTGACGAGCGCCGGCAGCATGGCTCTCGAAGAGATGATGGGCGAGGGCCGCCACGCGCTTTCGAATGGCGTGCGCGATCGGGCACAGGTTCTGCTCGATGAGGCGAACGCTGGCGTCGACTTGGTCGCCGTGGAATTTGAGCAACTGACGCCGCCATTTCTCGTCTTGCCTGCCTTTCGCGAGGTGGTCAGCAGCATGATCGACGCCGTCACCTTGATCGAGGAGGCGCGCGAGTATCGCGCCACCGAATTACCAGCAGCCCATGCCCGCGGCAACGCGCGCGTTTCCGAGGCTCACGCGCAATCGGCTGAACGCATAGGGCGAGCGCGCGGCGAGGCCGCTGCGTTCGAGGACTTGCTAGCCGAGTACCGCAAGAACCCTGAGGTCGTTCGAATTCGTTTGTACCGCGAGGCCATGGAACGCGCACTGGCACCGGTCACCAAGCGCTTTGTGCCGCCGCCCAGCGGTGAGCGTTACGAGAACCTGCGCATCACGATTCCCTTCTAGTCCATGCAAAGCGCCATCGCTGCCGTCACCCCGCGTCTAAAGCCCAGGCCTCTGGACCCGCGCGATCTGGACGTGCCGCTGACTCCCGAGGAGCAGCGCAGCATTGCCATGCAGTTGGGCCCCCTGCTACTGGGCGCGGGGCTCTTGGGCCTGGGCAGCCTGTACGCCGCCTTCTATCCGGACCAAGCGGACATGGCCTCGCTCATCCAAGCCGTTGCGGCGCTGGTGGTGGCCACTCCGATTCTACGGCGTGGGTTGCGCGGATTCCTGAGTCCCGTCCCTGCAGACCTGACCGAACAACTGGTCAGCCTAGCGGTCCTGGCTTCCATGGCTGTAGGGGAGTTCGTCACGGCTGGTTTGGTGCCGCTCTTCCTGGAACTTGGGCACTTGTTCGAGGAGCGCTCATCCCGAGGGGCCTTGGCCGCGATCGACGGCATTCGCAAACTCTCATCCCAACGGGCGACTCGTATCGCGGACGGCGAGGAAGAGGAAATCGAACCGGAGGAGCTGCGTCAGGGTGACGAGGTCATCGTCCGACCGGGGCAAGTCATTCCCGTCGATGGCGAGGTCCTCTCGGGTTTCTCTTCGGTAGATCAAGCACCGATCACCGGCGAATCCCTGTACGAAGACGTGCAGCCGGGTTCCGGCGTATTCAGCGGCACCGTGAACTTGGGCGGCGTGTTACGCATTCGTGCGCAAGGAGTGGGGGGGCAATCAGTCTTGGGCCGCGTCGTACAAACTCTGCGCAAGGTCGAGCAGTCCAAGACACCCGCCCTGCGCTTGATCGAGCGCTACGCTGGCGTGTACCTGCCGGTCGTGCTCTCCGTGGCGGGCGTGACCCTGTTTGTCACGGGGGAACTGGGCCGCGCCATCGCAGTGCTGATCGTATCCTGCCCCTGCGCTTTGGTCCTGGCCGGACCGGCAGCCATGATCGTGGCCATGACGACTTCTACGCGTCGAAGCATCTTGATCAAGAGCGCGTCCTTCTTGGAGACGGTGGCCGAGGTGGACACCCTGATCCTGGACAAGACCGGCACGGTGACTTCGGGCAGCCTGAGCGTTGACGCTACGATCCCCTCCAACGGCTACAGTTCGGAAGACGTCTTGCGTGCCGCCGCTTCCTGCGCCCACGGGTCTTTGCATCCGGTCTCGCGTGCTGTCGTGCAACACATGGACGAGCTGGGCCTGGAATACGATCCCGCACGGGCCAGCGAGGAAATTCCCGGAATGGGCGTGCGAGTCAGTGCCGATGTGCCCTGCTACCTGGGTCGCCGCCAGTGGCTTGTGGACGAGGGCATCGTCGTGCCCGAGCAGGCACCGAGCAGCGGTCCGGGGGCGTGGGTGGCCCGTGGACGCGAGGTCTTGGGTTACCTGTCTCTGTCGGACAGGCCGCGAGCGGAGGCTCGTGCAGCCTTGGAGCAAACGCGCCAACTGGGTATGCGGCGCCTCGTGCTGTTGACGGGCGACCGTGAAGAAGTCGCGCGCGATGTGGCCCAGGAGCTGGGTTTCGACGCTTACGTGGCTGAGGTCTTGCCCGAGCAGAAGCTGGAAGTCGTGCGCGAGGAACAGGCCGCTGGGCACAAGGTCATGATGGTGGGCGACGGGGTCAACGACGCTCTGGCCCTCTCGGGATCCGATGTCGGCGTGGCGGTTGGAGCACGAGTGAATGAGGTCGCTCTGGGTGGAGCGGACGTGGCGCTGTTGTCGGAAGACCTCGACCGCCTACCCCTGATGATGCGTTTGGCAGAGAAAACCCGCTCAACCGTGGTTCAAAACGCGCTGATCGGAACCCTATTCAGCGTCGGCATGGTGACCCTGGCCTCACTGGGTGTCATCACTCCCCTGACGGGGGCAATTTTGCACAACGCTGGAGCCCTATTCGTGATCGCCAACTCAAGCCGTTTGAGTGGCAGTTACTCGCCGGCCTGAGACGCTGGGTTTCCAGGCCGACTAATCGTTCGACTTCTCAATGGCCCGGTGCAGCCTGGTCTCGCGTAGGTTGACTGGCTTCTCCTTCGTGCGGGCTTTCAAGTTCAAGGCTTCAACGAAGATTGAGAAGGCCATGGCGAAGTAGATGTAGCCCTTGGGGATGTGCTGCCCGAAGCCTTCTGCCACCAGGTTGACGCCAATCAAGAGTAGGAACGAGAGGGCCAGCATCTTGAGCGTGGGGTGCTTTTCGATGAACGACGAGATGCGGCTGGACGTGATCATCATGACCATCACGGCAAGGACCACGGCCACGATCATGACCCCGATCTGCTGTGCCATGCCGACCGCGGTGATCACCGAATCCAATGAGAAAACCACGTCTAGCATGAGGATCTGGATCAAGACGCCGCGCATGTTGGCCGTTCCCACGACGGCCTTGTGCTCGTCTTCGATGCCCTCGAGTTTGTGGTGGATCTCAGTCGTGCTCTTGTAGATCAAGAACACACCTCCGACGATCAGAATCAGATCTCGCCCGGAGATGTCTCTGCCCATCACCGAGAAGAGCCCCTCGGTGAGGCCCATGACCCAGTTGAGGGAAAGCAGTAGGACGATGCGACCCAACATGGCCAGGGCCAGTCCGATGGTTCGCGCGCGCGCCTGATCCTCTTTGGGTAGACGGCCAGCCAGAATCGAAATGAAGACGATGTTGTCGATGCCCAGAACGATTTCCAGCAGGGTCAGTGTGCTGAGTGCGATCCAGGCGTTGGGGTCGGAGATCCAGTCCATAGGTAACTACAGAGTCAGCGGATTGGTTCAGGATCGGAAGACTAGGGGTGAGCCGCTGGGCTCTCCCACGAGTTCGTGTTTGTGGTAGACAACGGCTCCGCGCAGGACAGTGGTCACCGGCCAACCCGCCAGCGGACGGCCCTCGAACGGACTGCGCCCAGCCCTGGATCGCAGCCACTTCGCCGGCAGATCTTCTGTCACGCTTGGATCCACCAGGGTGACATCCCCATCGCAGCCCACATCGAGGGCGCCCTTGTTCTCGATACCGTACACATGTCGCGGGCCATCGACGGATAAGCGAATGATGTCATGGAGCGTCAGCCACCCATCGCGCACGGCGGTCAGCAGCAGTGGCAGAATCGTCTGGGTGCCTGCGATTCCGGAGGGGGAGAAGGGGTAGGGCTTGGCCTTTTCCTCGGGCGTATGGGGGGCGTGGTCGCTGCCGATGCAAGTGACCGGACCCTCGACCAGCGCACGTCGCAGGGCTTCTTGATGGCGCACATCACGCACCGGAGGGTTCATTTGGGCCCAGGTCCCGTGTTGCTCATAGCAATCCGGAGCCGCGAGGAAGAGGTGGTTCGGCGTGGCCTCCACAGTGACCAGGTCGCCCAGGTCGCGCTCCTGAACCAGCTGCAGTTCATCGGCGGTGCTGACGTGCAACAGGTGAACGGGGCGACCGGTCGCTTCCACCAGGTTCAGCAGGCGTCGCGTGGCCTTGAGCGCGCACTCGACGTCACGCACCTCGGGGTGCTGGGTGACGTGCGTCCCTTCGGCAACCTGTGCGTAGCGCTCCGAGAGGCGCGGGTTGTCCTCGGAGTGCACCGTGACCCGGCGCGACCCCGAGCGCAGCAGCCGTTCAAGGGTGGGGTCGTCTTCGATCAGCAGGTTGCCCGTGCTGGAACCCATGAAGACCTTGATGCCCGCACAGCCGGGCAGGCTCTCCCACTCTCCCAGGGCCTCGGCATTCTCTTCGGTGCCGCCGAGAAAAAAACCGTGATCGGCCGCCGCACGCCCAGCGGCTCGCTGAAGCTTGTCCTCCAGGGCCGCGGGGTCCGTGGTGGGAGGTGTGGTGTTGGGCATCTCGCAGAAGGCCGTCACGCCGCCGGCCACACAGGCCAGGGAGCCGGAGGCCAGGTCTTCCTTGTGCTCGAGGCCCGGCTCGCGGAAGTGCACTTGCGGGTCGATCAGCCCAGGCAGGACCCAATGCCCGCTGGCATCCAACTCAGGACAGTCACTTGGCGTATCCAGGCCGTTTCCGATGGCCGCCACCTTGCCGTCGCGGATGAGGAGGTCGGCTTGCTGGTCCCCGGTGCGCAGGATAAGCCGTCCGCCTCGAATGATTAGGTCATGGGTCATCGTCGGTCATCCCTGTTCGAGGGCCTTGTGCATGCGTTGCAACAATTGGTCGGAGTCGCCGAGTTCGCCGCTGCTCCATTCGATCCCGAGACCCGCGGCGCCGCTGCGCGGGATGATGTGAAAGTGCACGTGTGGCACGGCTTGGTGGGCGCTCTCACCGTTGTTCTGCAGCACGTTGTAGTGCACCGCACCCGTGGCGGCCAGCACTGCGCGGGCGATCCGCGGAAGGACGCGGCCCAGAGCTGCTGCGCTCTCGTCGGAAAGTTCGTGCAGGAATTCGCGCGGCTCTTTGGGAATGAGCAACGTGTGGCCCGGTGCGAGGGGGGCGATGTCCAGAAAAGCCAGCGTGTGTTCATCTTCATACACCCGCTGGCAGGCGATCTCGCCACTCAGGATCTTGTCGAAGATGGAAGCCATGGGAGGAGTCTAAGGAGTCGAGCAACGGAAGAAAGGGAATCCCGGCCCGGCCCTGCGATTCAATCGCCTGCCAGGGCAGTCTGCAGCAGATCCACGTTTGCGCTGAGAATGTCCACGAAGGTAGTGCCCGATGCACGCACGTCCGCTGTGGGATTTTCAGCGGGCGAAAAGACAACGGAGCGCAAATTCAGCCGGGTCTCCAGGGCACTTCGAGTCTCCGGGAGGGCTTCGGATTCCCAGAGCAGCAGGGCCGGGTCGAAGGAGTCTACGAGATCTTCCAGGCGCTCGAATTGCTCCTCGCTCAGGGGCTGTTCCGGATCCAGATCCAGGCTCTTCACTTCCCAACCGTAGCGCCGGGCCAGATAGTTGTAGGCGGGGTGGCTCGCTAGGAAGCGCGTGCCCTCGGGGACCGCGGATTCAATGCGTTTGTGCAGGGCGCGCAGATCGGTTTCCAATTGGGAGAGGCCCCTAGCGAAGGTCTGCTCATGCTCGGGGAAAGCCGACGTCATGGCCGCGCCGCATGCCTGGGCTTGCACCAATGCGAGCAGGGGGTCGAGCCAGTAGTGCCCGTCGGTGCCAGCATGGGAGTGCTCACCTTCAAATCCATGCGTGTGCGTCTTGCCCTTGTGTTCGATCAGGGGCTCGCTGAAGTTGGCCGCCGTGTCCACGAGCCGGCTGGGCGCTAAGCTGGCAGTGCCCAACCAACGCTCGAAGCCCGCGCCATTGGTGAGCACAACTCGCGCCCGCTGGTACAGGGCCAGATCGGCTCTGCTCGGCTTGTAGAATTGAGGATCTGCGCCCTCGGGTAGCGGGCAATGCACCTCGACCGCACCTTGAGCCAGGCTTCTAGCCATGGACTCCAAGGGATAGAAGGTGGCCAAGACATGCTCGTCGAGTTGCAGGGGTTCGGGATCGGGCGACTGACTGCAAGCTGAGCCTCCAAGTAAGAGGGCGAGTAGAGCGATGCGGGATCTGTGGGTGAGAGTCATGGTTGCTTGTAATTTGGCTCAGAAGACACGCATGAGATCAGGGGCAGACGCCATCAAGGCAATTAGGCACGCGCCTGCCCCGAATGCAGCCAAAATGACGATGCCCGCAAGTTCGAGGCCAACCAACATCCAGGTTGCCGAACGGCTGCATCCGATGGCGTGCAGCATGTCGAACTCGTCCTTGCGCAGGCGGGCGGCCAAAGAGAGAACGAGTCCTCCAAAGACCAGAGTTGAGATCAAGAGCACCAATGCGACTCCATCCAATAGGTGTTTGACCTTAAAGGCGTAGTTCAGCAGTTCGTCGACCACCGCGGAGGGCTCGACCATCTGGAAGACATCGGAGCGGTTGAACTGGGCACGCAGGATCGTGCTGTCTTTGGAATCGGCAGGGAAGTAGAGGATCGCGGTCAGTGGTAGCTTTTCCGGACGGGCGTGTAGGTGGAAGTCCCAAAGGTTGTCCTTTCCTACTTGGTCGTGCTCGATCAGCGCGGGGCTGACGGCCACCGAATCCTCGGTCGAGGAGAGCAGCATGTCTTTTTCCAGGGCTCCAGGCGAAGTGACATCACCGTGACCGTGGACCAAGCCACTAACCATCCAAGCCGTCTTGATGTCCACGAACACGCCATCATCGTCCGGGGTCCCGGTGGGATCCAGGACGCCGCAGATGGCCAGGTTCGTTGCACCCGGCTGATTGATGTTGAAGACGTTGTCGGGGTCGCTGGAGAGGACTCCGCCCGCAGACAGCCCAAGTCGCAGCGCCACATTCGATCCGAGCAGCGCGTCTCCAAGCATCAGCGGAAGTGTTCCGGAGGCCAGCGTCAGTTTGCGCTGCTCGTAGTACTCGACACTCGTCCCCACGATGGTGGCGCCGCGCGCCAAGTGCCCCGTGTGAAGGGGGATGGCCACACCGCGCCCCTGCTCCTGAATCTCCTGCAGCAACCCCATGTTCACCGGTTCGAGCGCACTCTGTCGGAAGTAGAGGGCGCCCAGCACCAGGTCGAAGCGGTTGCCACGTGTGCCGGCCACCACTGGCGTGGCCTGGGCTCGGGCCGTCAGGTCCGCTTCATAGCGCGTCATCAACTGGCGTGTCGTGGCGGGCAAGAGGAACGCCATGCCCAGACAAAAAGTCAGCAGGAGACTGCGCCACGCATGGTGACCCGCGTGAGCGCAGGCCATGTGCAGTAGGCCCCTCATCGCGTGACCTCCATGCACTCGTCCAATTGCAAGACGCGATCAAAGCGTTCCAAGAGGCGCGTGTCGTGGGTCACGACGAGCAGCGCGCTGTTGTGGCGTGCGCACACTTCGAAGAGCAAATCCATGGCGGAATCCGTCCGCGTACTGTCCAGATTGCCCGTGGGCTCGTCGGCCAGGACAAGCGCTGGTTCCGTGACCAACGCGCGGCACAGGGCGACTCGCTGTCGTTCTCCTTGCGAGAGCTGGCCAGGTTTGCGTTCGAGTAGGGAATCGATGCCCGTGGCGGTCGCCAGTGAGCTCGCGCGCTCCTGAGCCTTGGCGTCGAGCTGCAAGGCGGCTGAGATCAAGTACGGCAACAGGATATTGTCTAGCACGGACAGGTACTCGAGCAGTGCGAACTGTTGGAACACCATGCCCACCGAACGTACGCGCAACGCACGGCACGCTTCTTCGCTCAACTCAGTCAGTTCCTCGCCGTTCAGCTCGATAGTTCCGCTGTGGGCGCGCAGCACACCGGTCAGCAAGTGCAGGAGAGTGGTCTTGCCCGCCCCGCTGCTGCCCACGCAGGCCACGCGTTCACCACGCGCGAGTCGGAACTCAGGAACATGCGCTTGGAAGCGGCCTTCGGGATAGGCAAAGCGCAGAGCCCGGGCGGTCAACAAGGCCTCTGCCATCAGAAAGCCTCGCTGCCGGCATGCGGTCTGCGCTGGGCCGCCTCGGGGGCAAGGGGGCCGGCATCGAGTCTACGCGCGGCCAGGACCACGTGGTCGACGATACGCCAGCCCGCTGGGGTCGCAGCCACTTCGTAGCGCGCTTCATACTCGTTCGTGCGCCAGTGTGAGTGGTTGGAGTGGAACACCGCACCATCGACTTCCCATAAGCAGCGGGCGTTGAACGTGGGGGAACCGGTGGCATCCAGGCCAACACTCTCGATGACCAGGTCCGTGACGCGCACATCTTGGACCTCGCTGACCGCACCTTCTTCCTCTTGCATGACCAAGCCCTCGAGGATTTGGGTGTACAGGTCGTCCAGCAGATCACCGTGCACACTGAGAGCCAGGGAGTCGTAGATGTCCGACTGGTTCGTGAAATCGAAGGCGCGGTAGACGTTCGCATGCAGGGGCTTGAACACGGCGCGGGCGACTGCGTCACTGGGCAATGGCGTTCCGCCCGACAGGGACGAAAATTCAGAGCGCAGGCTCCAAGTGAATGGAGCAACAATCAAGCAACCCATACCTGCGGCGAGCAAGGGCCGAGGTCGCTTGCGATTCCTGGGGGCCAGCAGGGTCGCACCAGCCACGACAAGGGCCAGGGTCAGCAGTGGCCAGCGAGTGGGCACCTCTCGCTCGATACTTGGCACGACCTCGAAGTGCTCCGCGCTGGCGACGGTGGAGCCCCTCCAATTCCAGTCCGGGGACGACTCGGTCAGCGTCAATCGCGATCGAACTCCGCCCGCGCTCAAGTGTCCGATGATGTCCATGGGAACCGGGCTCCCGGGCTCGGACAGAATGGGATCATCTGGGTAGGCCAGCCAGGTGATGTCTACTGCGCTGGGCGGCGCCTCCAGGGCGAACTCCAAGGTCATGCGCAGCTTTTGCATGGCCTGCGTCCCGAAGCGCGGGAAATGAGCTAAGAAATCAAAGTTGGGATCGACGATCTCAAAGCCGGCATTCTTTGGCCGGAGGGCTTGATCTCCGACCGAGACCAAGAGCGTCTCGGTCAGGAGTTCAAAGACGATCTCTTCGGCCAGACCGAACTCAGGGTCCCGCAGAAGCATCTCGTCTTCGCGTGGGATCTCAACCAACGCATCGACGAACGCCAGATTGAACGCCACATGCGCCGTCACCGAATCCTCTTCAACCCACACGCGCAGGTCTACATCGGGACCATCGAGGGGATGGCGGTTGGTTGCTGTAAGACCCAGCACACAGATGCCAGTCAGCAGGGACCAGGGGGAGCCCATGGGCGTAGTCTAGCGCAGGTGTGGTGGCGAGACCCACCCGGCTCTCGATTGGATGGGACGAGAAGCCTTGCGGGGGTTTTTCAACCCGGGGCTGTGCCCAAGTGGGAGGAGCGCTAACCTCATTCATCTCCTTTCCCCAGCTTCCATCGTGAACCGTCCCTTCAATCCCCTGCCTCTCGCGCTGACCATTGCTTGCCTCCTGGTGCAAGGCGAAGTCGCGGCTCAGGAAGCACCCATCGCAGCTCTTTTGGATGAGTTGGGCGAAGACGTACGTACCTACAACGAGCACGTGACCTTTCTCGCCAACCCGTTCCTCGAAGGGCGTCTACCTGGAACGCGTGGGATGGAGATCGCCACCGAGTACGTGGAGTCGTACTTCGCCAAGGCCGGACTTGAGCGGCCCATGGACGGCGCCAGCTACCGCCAGAGTTTCCCCGTTGGCAAGCGCCGCACCGTGACTGCAGCCGCCCTTTCGAACGGAACCCTGAAGCTCGCACACGGGGTGGACTTCGGAGTGACGGGCATGGGCGGATCAGGTGCCAGTCAAGGTCCACTCGTCTTCTGTGGCTACGGAATCGAGAAGGGCCAGGAGGGCTACGTGGGATTCGACGCGGACACCGACCTCACGGGAAAGATCGCGCTGATCATGCGCTTCGAGCCGATGGATGAAGAAGGCAAGAGCCTCTGGGCCACACGCGGACCCTGGACAGCCAAGTCCGGATTCGGTCGCAAGCTGAAGGCTGCAGCGGAGCGCGGTGCCTTGGGCATCGTGCTCGTCAGCCCCCCGGGTGCTGCGGACAATCGGGTGGCGGATCTGATGATCGCGGGCAGGGGATCTAGGAGCTACGTGGATATTCCGGTCTTGATGGCCAGCACGGACGCCGCTGCCAGGATGCTGAAGCACGGCGGCGTTTCCGAGTCTCTCATGGATCTCCGCCGTGCGGCGGACAAGGCCGGAGTGGTGCGCGACCTGGGTTGTGAAATCGCTCTCAACGCACAGATCGCCGCCGAGCCCATGACCGCCGAAAACGTCATCGGGTTGCTACCGGGACGGGGATCTCTGGCCTCGGAATACGTCGTACTCGGAGCTCACCTCGATCACCTCGGCATGGGGGATTTTGGTTCCCGCGAGGGCCCGGGGAAGTTGCACCCCGGTGCGGATGACAACGCCTCCGGTAGCGCCGCGGTGATCATGCTGGCCAAGCGCCTGGCGGACGAGTATCGCGAACTGCCCGCTGACCAGCCCGCTCGTTCCGTGCTGTTCATGTGCTTCAGCGCAGAAGAATCGGGGTTGATCGGTTCTGACTATTACTGTCGCAATCCACTGGTGCCCATCGAGCAGCACAAGTTGATGATCAATTTCGACATGATCGGCCGCATCGTCGGCGGCCGCTTGTCGGTCTCTGGAGCCTCAACGGGCGAGGGCATGGCGGAGTGGTTGGCGCCCATGTTTGAGGCCTCTCCTTTGACCATCGTCCAGCCGGAGAACATGCCCCGGGCATCCGATCACACGTCCTTCTACCGAGCCAAGATGCCGGTGTTGTTTGGCATCATTGCAAACTTCCACGACGACTATCACACATCGCGCGATGTGGCCGACAAGATCAACCGCGTTGATGCAGTCCACGCCATCGACTTGTTTCACGAGATCCTTCGTGGCGCCGCCTTGCGGGAGACCGCCTTTCCCTATGCGGCACCCCAGCCTCGAAACGGAAGTGGGAGGGAGGGTGAGCGCAGGGTCCCGCCCCCGGTCCCAGTCGCTCCCAAGGTCCTGGTGGGCATCATGGGAGAAGACGCAGGGGATCTGGCGGGAGTCCTGATTGGAGAGGTCGTTGAAGGCGCACCGGCCGAGCAGGCTGGATTGCTTGCAGGTGATCGGCTCATCAAGTGGGCCGGCAAACCGCTGGAAGGCATGGAAGCCCTGCGCAAGCTCTTGGGTGGACACACCCCAGGTGACCGGGTGCAGGTCACCGTGCATCGCGCAGGTGAGGAAAAGGTCTTCTGGCTGACCCTGGCGGAACGCTAGTCCTATTCGTCGTTGCCGAGTCCGTCAAAGGGTCCGGGGAAGAGCTTTGACGGACGGCGCTCCGCCATCGCGGTTGCGCGCAGAGATGCTAGGCGATCGGGGAGTTTCTCCGCCAGGTTTGTGCCCTCCGTAGGATCGACCTGCAGATCAAAGAGTTCCTCGCGCACCACGCCCGCCTTGGAAATTTGGCGCACCCACTTCCAGCGGCCGTGTAGCAACGCTTGGCGGCGGCCGAGTTCCCAGTACAGGGGCGGGCGTTGGGCCAAGCGCGGCGGCAGGCCTCGCAGCGTGCCACTGAGATCGATGCCGTCGAGTCCCGAGGGAGGCTCGACGCCCGCCAAGGAACACAGGGTCGGCAAGAAGTCTTGGAAGGCACAGACCCGCGCACTCGTGCTCCCAGCCGCGATGGTTCCAGGCCAGTGGGCGATCAAGGGCACCCGCAGACCTCCCTCGTAGAGGCTGCCCTTCAAACCCCGCAGAGGGCCGGCGGAGTTGAAGAACGGAGAGTCGCTGCCGCCCGTGTAGGTGGGACCGTTGTCGCTCGTGAAAAGGAACAGGGTCTTCTCGCTCAGACCCTCCTGCGCTACGGCCTGCAGCAAGCGGCCGACCTCGGCGTCCAGGTGGGTGATCATGGCGGCGTAGGCGGCGCGCGGGCGCGGGTGGGGCAGGTAGCCGCGTTCACCTAGGTAGGGAGCGTCGTCCCATTCAGCGGGGTAGGCGTCGAGTGCTTCATCGGGGACCTGCAGCGCAAGATGGGGGATAGCGCTGGGGTAGTAGAGGAAGAAGGGCCGCTTCGCGTTGGTGTGGATGAACGCCTCAGCGCGCTCAATAAACAGTTCCGGGGCGTAGGCTGGACCCTGAAAGCGCTCCCACTCTTCTGCTGATTCGGGTGCACGGGCCAGTTTTTCGTGGGCCGAGAAAACGGGATTGCCCGTTTCGACGCGCTTGCCGTTGTGCCAGAGGTGATCGGGATAGTGGTTGTGAGCTTGGGCCTGGCACAGGTACCCGAAGAACTCATCAAAGCCCTGCAGGTGGGGCTCGCCGCTCTCGCCGGGGCCACCCAGACCCCACTTGCCGAAGGCGCCGGTCGCGTAACCACGTTGCTGCAGTAGGCGTGCGAGCGTTGGCGTCTCAGCGGGCAAGGGAACCTGGCCCTCGCCATGCGGGTTGTTCTTGCGGTGCCATCCGCTGTTGTCACGCACGTGAGCATGGCCCGTGTGCAGTCCCGTCATCAACACGCAGCGGGAGGGCGCGCAGACCGCGTCCCCTGCGTAGTGACGCGTGAAGCTCAGCCCTTGCTGGGCCAGTCTATCCAGGTGCGGGGTCTGGATGGTCTCCGACCCAAAGCAACCCAAGTCGGCATAACCCAAGTCATCGGCCAGAACAAAGACGATGTTCGGCGGGGGATCCGGCAGTTCGGTGCCCACCAGGGACCCGGAGAGCGACAAGCAGCAGAAATGAATGAAGCCATGCATGGGCAGAGTCTACCCATGCATGGCCTTTGAGGTGTTGCGTCGGTTTGTCTAGCCGTCCCGATTGCCTCGGCCACGGCCTCCGCCAAAGCCACCCATGCCGCCCGTGTCCATGGCGCCGTATTGCTCCCACTGCTGGGGGCTCAGGATCGTCTGGATCTGTGCGTCGTAAGTCTTGTTCTTCTCGCTCAGCAAGTCTCGTATCGAACCCCGATCAATGGTGGACGCCGGGTCTCGCATTTGCCGGAAGAACTCATCGCGTTCCTGGTTGCGGTCAGTCAGGACCGTCCTCAGGTCGCTGGCCTGGCCAGGGCCCAAACCCAGTTTGGTGGTCAGGTCGTCCATCGTGCGGTCCAGGCGTTCCTCACGCTGTTCGGCCCGCCGAACCTCGCGCTCGACCTCCTGGCGCTCTTCACGCGTCTCGATGGCCAACTCGACCATGTCCTGGAAGCGCGCCGGAGGAGCCACCTCCACCGACTTGAACGAAGCCAGGAGATCGCGCAGCGAGGCGATTTCCTGCTCGAGCGAGTCGTCCGCAGCACTGGCGGGCCTGCGGTTGACTTCGGTCATCGCCTTGCGGGCTTCCAAGGTGCTCAGTCGCATGGCGAAGTCATCCAGGCTATCCCGAATCGAATCCCCAGTGACACCCAGGTCTGTCGCTGGCGAGCCCTTCTCCGCCAAAGTGGGAGCCGGGTCGTCGCCCGTGATGAAATCGGCGGCCAAGTACCCCGCACCTGCGGCGAGGAAACTGATGAGCGGAATAATGGCAGTGTGGCTCATGTCTAGGAGTCTTGAGTGGTGACTTCGATCGAGTGCTCGATGGTGCCTTCTTGCAGGCGGTAGATCGTCATGCTGGATTCTCCGAACTCGCGTTCGGTGTTCATCTCCAGGGAGATCTCCCCCTCCAGTTCCAATTGCACGGGGCGCTGTTCCTCGACAGAGAACAGCAACTCCCCTTCGATCTCGACTTCATAAGTGTTGTCAATCAGTCGCTCTGCAGCATTCAGAATGAGGGTGTCGCTCCACATCCAGGGCGAGGGGCTGCGGTCGCGGCCGCGGCCAAAATTCGTCTCCGGCATGTCGCCTTCGGCCTCGAAGGTCAACTCGATGACCACGCACTCCAGACCATCGACGGTCTTGGTGCGATCGGTGAGCTTGGCATCGGTCTCCCATTCGGCGTCGTTCAGGTAGCGCAGGCCGCCTCCGGAACCGCGCCGGCGGAAACCACCGCGTCCTCCGCCACCGCGACCACCCCGGTCACCTCCCTCGCTGCGTTCCTCGGGCGGGAAGAGGGCACCTTGAATATCGAGCCCCAGGGCAGCCAAGACGGCCGTGCCTTCAGGCTCCCAGCTCTCGCCCTCGGCCACGGCCCCGTCGGGCAGCAATCCGTCCAAGGGCAGGGTCATGGAGTGTCCCTTTAGCATGGCGTCGTTGTCGGGTTCGTCGTCTCCCTTGAGAGTCGCGACCGTATCCCCATCCTCATCGACCTCTAAGCTCAACGTTTCACTGTCTAGGGGGCTCGTGCGTTCCATTTCGCGGGATTCCTCGCCAAAACCCATCGTGCTCACACTTGCCACATCGCCGAACTCGCGCTCCAGACTGACGGGCGCCCCATCGTCCAAGCTGAGCACGGAGTCCGTGTAGGTGTATTCCACCTTGGACTCGGTGCCGCCTCCACCGAATCCTCCGCCTCGACCCTCCATGGGTTCACCATCTCGTGTTATCTCCGAGGCCACGGTCTCCATGGTCTGGCTCGATTCAACGGTGACGGTCAGTTTGCGCTCGGTGTCGTAACGGGTTGTGATTTCAGTTGTGCCAGCAACGATGGCCAAGCCGGCCAGAGCGGGGGTCAGGATGCGGATCATAGTCGTAGCTCCAAGAGTCTTCGGAAGAAGTGTCGCGTCGCGTTGGGATTCGCGCCCGCCTAGTCAATGCCCTGCGGAACGCTTGCGCTACACCAATGCGCCAAGTGGGGTGCTCCTGTTGGGAACGTGATCAGCATGCCCAAGGAGAGGCTCATGGTGGGCTTTACCTACCTCAGACAGCTTTCGGTTGGCGTGCCGGGCTCAACCCAGTCTGCGCCGCAACGCCGCAATCCGCGCGCGACTGACCGGAATCCAGGTGTCGTCGAGGAGTTGCAACTTGCCCAGTCCTCCACCTTGAGTGACGAGTTGCCGCACTCGATCGAGTGCCACGATGGCGGAGCGATGGACCCGTTGAAAACGGGCCGGGTCCAGATTGCGTTCTAGTGCGCCCATGGACTCGCGCATGAGCACCTCTCCGCGCGTCGTGTGCAAGCGCACGTATTGGTCGGCCGACTCCACCCAGTCGATACTGCTCGTCTCCACCAACTCGATGCCGCCTTCGCGTCGGATTGTCAGGCGGTCCAGGTGCGCATGCTCGGATGGTTGCAATTGGGCCACCTCGGAGGTCTCCGGGTGGACCAGTTGAGCGAGGCGGCGACTCGCACTGACGACCCGTTCGCGCACCAGGTGTTCGCGGGCCCGCTCAAGAGCCTGCGCAAAACGCGCGTCGTCGAAGGGTTTGAGCAGGTAGTCCACGGCGTGCACTCCGAAGGCCTCGATGGCATAGCGATCGTAAGCGGTTGTGAAGACCACCAGGGGCGGATGCTCATCGTCCAGCGCTTCGATGACCTCGAAGCCGTTCATGCCTGGCATCTCCACATCCAAGAAAATTAGATCCGGGCGGGCCTGTTGCAAGCTAGACAGGGCCTCAGCGCCATTGGCACATTCGCCAAGCAGTTGAACGTCGGGTTCGGCTTGCAGCAGGGTGCGCAGTGTGGCGCGAGCCATGGGTTCGTCATCCACAACCAAGACGGTCAAGGAGATAGGCGGTTGATTCACGCGGGCAACTCCTCAAAGGGCAGTCGCACGTGGACCGTGGCACCACCCTCCGGGCGGGAGAGTAGCTCAAGAGTTCCGTCGTGCCCGTACAGGGTCTCCAGTCGGGCGCGTGTGTTTTCGATTCCGATGGGGGAACGGTCTCCTTCGGTTTGCGCCTTGCCTGCGATGACATGATCGGGGAAACCCGGACCATCGTCACTCACCGTGACGTGCAGTTGATCGCCTTCGCGCTCGGCCCGGATCTCCAACCGGCCCCCTTCGGGTCGTGGGGCCACAGCGTACTTGACCGCGTTTTCTACGAGGGGCAAGAGCAGCAGAGCGGGCACACGAGCCGAAGCGAGGCCCGGAGCGATGTGCGTGTCCACTTGCAAGCGTTCGCCCAACCGAATGGCCTCGATGTCCAGGTAGTGCTGGGCCAGGGCCAATTCCTGTTCGAACTCCACTTCCGGATCGTCTCCGTGATCGAGCGTCGCGCGCAGCAAGCCACCCAGTGCGGAGAGACTGGAGATGGCCTCGGCGGATTGACCGCTGCGGATCAGGCCGCCCACCGAGTGCAGCGCGTTGAACAGGAAGTGCGGTTGCAGCTGACCCTCCAGGCTGGCGACCTTGGCCGACGAGAGCTCTGCCTCGAGCCGCGCGGCTCGTAGTTCCAGGTAGGCCGCGTGCCGTTCGACGTCCCGTTCGATCAAATAGGAGCGCGCGCCCCAGCCCATGCCGAGAATGACCAGGTAGAGCAAGACGCCCAACTCGACTCGGGGACCGGGGAAGCGCCGCATGCGTCGCCGAAAGAAATCCGCTGACGGCGAGCGTTGGCCATCCCCGCGCTGGCCTTCAGGTCGAGGACCCTCGGGGCGCTGACCTTCGGCACGTCGGCCCTCCGCAATTCCTTGGGAGCTCAAGGGTGAGTAGAGCCACTCATACGCGACATAGGTCTCTGCTTCGGCCAGCCCACGCGCGACTCCATAGGCAATTCCGCTGTGCAGGACGACGAGCAATGCCACCCACTTGACGTGTCTGGACAGAAACCTCGCCAAGAGCAGGATCGGCTCAGCGGCCAATCCCCACAGGATCCAATCGATGCTCTTGCGCCAGAGCACGTAGAGCCAATTGACATCACGCCCGGCTTCCTCGGCGGCATCCAGGTACAGGAGCGTCGAGAAGGTGACCATGGACACAACAGCCAGGGCGATAAGCAACCGGCGCCGGGCCGGGGATCTCAGCCAACGCTCAAGGGGTGCTTGTTGACCAGGTTGGGAGGGCTGTTCGCTCATCGAAACTGCTGGCCGGGCTCAGTCGAAGTCGGTGGGGGTGGGAGCACCGGGGGCAGTCGTTCTTCTAGCCGATTCTGGATATCTGTGAGTTGTTGGAGGTCTGGATCTCCGGGAGCCGTAGCGATTGTGTTGCGAAGGGCATCCAAGCGGGAGACCCAAGGCCTGAGACCCGCTTCCAGTTCTTGAACCGAAATCGGTGGCAAGCTCTCCTTCGGTGGACCCAACCAAACGAGCAACTCCCTCAGCGTCGCCAGGATGCCGGGAGTCCAGCCCGCGCTGTGTGCGGCCTCGAGTCGCAGCAGCAGAGCCCCCGCAGCGGGGTAGCGCAGAATCGTCCGATCGAGCAACTCGATCGCTTCCATGGCACTCGCCTTGGTCACAAATTCAGGCGCCAGCCGGGCATGGGCTCGCAAGCGGCAAGCGTGCTCAAACCAAGCCGAAGTAGGCTGGACCTTGCTGAGTTCAGCATCCAAGACCCTCAAGTCGTTCCAGCGGCTATTGCCGACCAGGGTCCAGCCCTTCCAGATCAGGCCCGGCTGGCCGGTCCATGTGCGTGCCAGGGCTCCAATGTTTGCTGTGCCCGGTGCGCCCCGCCCGGCGGCCGGTAGTTCAGCACCCACCTGGAAGAAGGGCTGAGCTTCGGGGCTTGGAATCTGAAACGCATCGGGCAAGGCAGCGGCGCGCAGGGGAGCGGCTCCACGCATGGCGCGCAGAACGGCGAAGGGGTCGACCTGGGGCGCCAGTTGAGCGAGCAGCCCCGAGTCAGCGACCAGTAGCGGGTCGTACGGTTTGAGCAGTTCCCAGGTGGTCTCCATGTTCAGGCCCCCGGGCAGATCCAAGCCCGATGCCATGGCCAGCACGTTTCGATCGTCTGTGCTGATGACCCCATCTGCGCACAGGCCCTCGATACCCTCTTGGTCCAGGGCCAAGAGTGCGAGCAACTCGTTCACATCGCTAACGCCCGCCGCGCTCCAATAGTCTGGATCTCGATCGATGGGGGCTCCGCTTTGGACCAGATCCCGCTCCACATCGAGGGCTTCGTCCGAGGCCAGGAACAGCAGCATGCTGGGAACCGGGCGGTAGAGGCGGACGTGCTTGAAGGTGTCGAGCAGTGTTGCGCCCACGGATGCGAACAACTCAGGATTCAAGAACCCAGTGTTGATCCATTGCACGAACACGCCCCCAGGGCTGAGGTGATTTCGGCAGAGTTCTGCGAACTCCCCGGTGTACAGGTGTGACGCGCCTGCGGTCCAGGGGTGGGAGGGTTGGGACACGATAATGTCCCAACGCTTCTCGGTGAGTGCCAGAGCCCCACGGGCGTCGTTGAGAATCACATTCAGGCGCGAATCTTCAAACGGGTCTCGAGCGCGGAGGTCGCTCAGCTTGCGATTTGCCGCCAGCACTTCCGGTTCGAGTTCGACCACATCCAGCTCAGCAATGGAAGGAGGGATCGATTCCAACGCGACTCCACCTCCAAACCCGATCACGAGCATGGACTGCGCCGCAGGCCGTGCGAGCACCGGCAGGGCAGTCAGGAAGCGCTCTGCATTGCGCCCGTAGGGCGGGACTCCTTGCGGGGTGATGCCCGCCTCTGGCAAGCCGTTGGAGCGAATCTCGAGCGAGTCTCTCCTGTCCAACACCAACACAGTCGCTGAATGCCCCACTGCGCTGAACAGAACACGCCCAGCCGCCCCTTCCTCCGGTTCCAAGGGCGCGTGGCGCAGGAGATTGAGCGGTGGTTGGGGGTGATAGGTGACGAGTACGGCCAGACTGGCGCAGGCGCCCAGACAGAACAGTCGGGCGCTAGGCCACAAGAGAGCCAATGCAGTCCACGCCGCGAGGACCAGGTTGGCGCCGACTGCCAGGCGGGTCACTCCGGCGAAGCCAAGACTGGGGATAAGCCAAAAGCCGGCCAACAACGCTCCGGCGATCGCTCCCACCGTGTTCCATGCATAGACGCGTGCGCTGGCCTGTCCGGCTTCCGACCTGGAGCGGGCCAGGATGCGCAGGGCGAAAGGAAAGGTCGCTCCGATCAATGTTGTGGCGGGAAGCAGAAGTGTGAACGCCATGCGCGCTCCGACTCCTTGGGCCGAAGCTCCGGGTTGCGCCATGCGCTCCAAGAAAACCGCAGGCAGGCTGTCCATGTGCGCGTAGACCCACGCGGCGAGCCCCCCGATGCCGAGTTGGCACAAGACGAAGCCGACCGCGGCCCGTTGGCGCGTGCGCGCGAGCAAGGAGGCCAGGGCGCCCCCGATCGTGATGCCTGTCAGGAAACTGGCCAGCATGGCGGCGAAGGCGTAAACACTGCCTCCGAGAATGTGCGAGAGTAGGCGCGTCCAGAGCACTTCGTAAGCAAAGGAGACGGAACCGGAGATCGCGATCAGCGGCAGGATCCAGCGCACCCGCTCGTCGGAGATGAGTTCCTTCTTGGCCGCCCGCTCATCCATACCCGAACTGGGTTCCGGAACCGGGGCTGGAGCGTTGCGGGAGATCAGCGCGGCCAGTACAAAAACGAGCACGTTGGCCGCGACCCCAACGTGAACCGTTCCCGCCAAGCCCAGCTGAGGCAACAAGAGGAACGCTCCTATCAGAGTCCCGACTACGGCACCCGCCGTGTTGGTCGTGTAGAGCAGGCCCACGCGCGGTCCAATGTGGTCGCGTCTGCGAACCACATGCCGCGTGAGTAGGGGCAGCGTGGCTCCCATGCAGGTCGTGGGCACGAGCACGATGGCGAAGGTCGTGAGCAGGTAGAAGGCCGATTGGCTGGCTCCGCCCGAATTGACGAGCGTACCTTGGTCTCCAATAAAGACGTCTTGCAAGAGCCGGGCGCCCTTGAGTCCCAGCGGTACGAGCAACGCCCCGATCGCCACCCCCGCCTCGAGCAGTCCATACCAGAGCACAGGACGCTTGACCCGGTGCAGGACCCGGCCCGCCGCCGTAGCCCCCAGAGCGAGGCCCGCCATGTAGGCCGCCAGTACTGTGGCTACCGCGAGTTCGGAGGTTCCAAAGACCACCGAGAACTGGCGCAGCCATGCGGTTTGATAGACCAGGGCCGCAAATCCGGACAAGAAGAAGCAAGCGAGAACGGCGACAAACTGCGAAGCGTCCTGAGTCTTGGTGGGAGGCGTAGACATGGGTTCCGTAACAGGATCGGCGATTCCTGGATGGCGGCAATGGACCGATTGGATATTCCTTGGGTTGACGACCTCAATCCGCCCGAATGTGGGGCGCGGGGCCTGGGGACCCCGCTGGCGATGTTTGCGCTGGGTCCGGCCGCCGGCCAATCTCCGGCAAGAGCATGGCCGCCCGTCTCTTGAGAGGAATCTTGGACTCCGGCAGCTGCGAGACAGGCCACCGGCAGCGACCAGGCCCCTCAGCATGCCAACCACCACCCCCTCCCACCCGGGCTGACGTCCCGCATCCACCCCAGTTACACCCCAGCGGTCTAGCGCTGACTATCCAGATCGCTAAACTACTGCCTCAAATTATCCAGGGAGCTCCCAGATCGGGGCCCCTCCGCACCCTCGCACCGGGCTGACCCCTCCTATGGGATCCTGGGCGCCGGGCAAGTCCTACGACAAGACGAAACCAATATGGCCATCCAAGCGGCCCGCAAGGCAGAACTGATTGCCGAGTATGCGAACACCGATGGAGACAACGGATCCCCCGAAGTCCAAATCGCGCTGCTCACCGAGAATATTCGCAACCTGACCGAACACCTGAAGGTTCACAGGAAGGACTACGGTTCCCAACTGGGCCTCGTGAAGATGGTCGGCCGGCGAAGCAAACTCCTGCGCTACTTGCGCTCGAAGAACCCCGAACGCTATCGCGCGATCCTGGGCCGACTCGGCCTGCGCCGCTAGCACCGACTGGGGCAGAAGGGGGTCGAACGATCGATCCCAACCGCTGCCGGCGATTCCGCCCCACACGAGGGACGGGTGAACCGGCTAGGCATGAGCCCGTGCTCCATGCCCGGAAATAGACAAGACGACAAGACGAGAAACCAAGCAACTATTGATACCGACGATTCGGAACTGATCCATGACAAACGGACCCACACGCGTTGAACGCGAAATCTCCGGAGTGCGCATCGCCATCGAGACGGGCCAGGTGGCCCGCCAGGCAGGCGGCTCTGTGATTCTCACACTAGGTGACTCCAAAGTCTTTGCCGCGGTGACCGCGGGCAAGGCGCGCGAGGACATCGACTTCTTCCCCCTGCTCTGCGACTACCGCGAGAAGAACGAGGCCGGTGGCAAGATCCCCGGCGGGTTTTTCAAACGCGAGGCGCGACCCACAACGAAGGAAATCCTGACCATGCGCCTGATCGACCGTTCGATCCGGCCCATGTTCCCCGACGGCTACAAGGAAGAGGTGCAGGTCCTTACCCACGCCCTCCAATACGACGGCAGGAACAACACCGACGTCGCGGCCATGATCGCGGCCTTCGCCGCCGTCCGCATCAGTGGCCTGCCGTTTGATGCGACCCTGGGCGCCGTGCGGGTTGGGCGCGTGAACGACGAGTTCGTGCCCTTCCCCGAGGATCCCGCGCGTCGCGAGGAATCCACGCTCGACCTGGTTGTCTCAGGTCACAAGGATGGGCTCGCCATGGTGGAGTCTTCAGCCAAGCAACTTCCCGAGGACATCATGGTGGACGCCCTCGATTGCGCCCACTCTGTGATTCTCGAGGTTGTCTCCCTGATCGATGAGTTGACCGAGAAGGTCGGCAAGCCGCAGGCCGAGTTCAGCGCGCCGGAAGTCAACGAGACTCTCAAGGCCCAGGTTTTCCAGCACGAAGAGGCGATGACCACGGCCGTTCGTACGCAGGGCAAACAAGCCCGGCACGACGCCCTCTCGGCGATCAAGAAGGAGTGCCTGGACACCCTGACCGAGGGTGTGGAAGAGGGCGACTTGCGTGCTCACACCAAGGCCATCAAGGACATGCTGCATGACCTGCAGCAACACGTGGAGCGCGAGTGCATCTTGTCCGGTACCCGTGTGGACGGCCGCACGCATGACAAGATCCGCGACATCACGATCGTGCCCGGATTCATCGAGCGTCAGCACGGGTCCGCCTTGTTTACGCGCGGTGAAACCCAGGCTCTGGCCAGCGTGACCCTCGGTACCCCCGACGACGAACAAGTCATCGACGGCATCGAGCCCGAGTACAAGAAGAGCTTCTACTTGCACTACAACTTCCCGCCGTACTCGGTGGGCGAGACGCGGCGCATCATGGGCCCCGGCCGCCGAGAAATCGGTCACGGCATGCTGGCCGAACGAGCGTTGATGGCCGTCATGCCGACGCGCGAGCAGTTCCCCTACACCATCCGCATTGTCTCGGACATCATGGAGTCCAACGGCTCTTCGTCCATGGCAAGTGTTTGTGGTGGATGCTTGGCGATGATGTCTGCCGGCGTGCCGGTGAGCCAGCCCGTGGCCGGTATTGCCATGGGCCTTGTGAAGGATGGTGATCGCGAGGCGATCCTGTCCGACATCCTCGGCAGTGAGGACCACAACGGAGACATGGACTTCAAAGTCGCCGGATCCGGCGTGGGCATCACGGCCCTGCAGATGGACATCAAGATCAAGGGCGTATCCCGCGATCTCCTCTCCACGGCACTCGAGCAGGCCCGCGAGGGACGCATTCACATTTTGCGTAAGATGCTCGAAGCGGTTCCCGCTCCCGCGGCGGAAGTCTCGGACTACGCCCCGCGCATGGAGACGCTCAAGATTCCGGGCGACAAGATTGGCTTCTTGATCGGCCCCGGCGGCAAGAACATCAAGGCCATGCAGGCTCAGTACAGCGTGCGCATTTCGATTCTCGACGACGACGGCAACGTCCAAGTCTTTGGAACGGACTCGAAGCAGGTCAAGGCTTGCAAGGACGCGATCGAAGCTTCAACCCAGACCCCCGAGGTTGGCACTCGGTACACAGGTACCGTGCGCAGCGTGCGGGACTTCGGCGCCTTCATCGAAATCCTTCCCGGCGTGGAAGGGCTGTGCCACATCTCCGAGTTGGCCCATGGCTTCGTCGGCCAGGTGACCGATGTGGTCAACGTGGGTGATGAGATTGAAGTGGAAATCATCAACGTGGACGACCGCGGGAAGGTCAAGGTCAGCCACAAGGTGACCCTTCCGGGAGGCGAGGAGAGCGGTTCCGACGCGGGTGATCGTGAAGCTAGCGGTGACCGCGGCGGTCGCGGTGGCCGGGGCCGTGGCGATCGAGGACGGAGTCGCGAACGATCCGGCGCAAGCGACTGAGTCGAACCTCGCCCGTTCACCGGGCTGAATCGAGGACCTCATCGACCGACAATGCCCCCCCGATCCCGCTATCTGGGGACGGGGGGGCGTTTCTGCGTTGAGTGTGGAGGGCAGTGCCTGGGTGCCAAGAAGTGGGGGGGCGTTAGCGTTCGGTATTCGATCGATTCACCCGTGCAGGGAACGGGCCTAGCGGCTATACCGGACCCCCCAGTACGACGGTCATTCCCAGACCGAAATCAAGTCCCAGGGACTGCCGCGAGGCAACTGGGCCGATAGGTAATTGAGCCATGCAGATTACTAGCCAAATTCTTCTTTCGTTTGCGGCCGTTCTAGGGGCCAGCCCGGCCCTCGCAGCCCCGACAGCCGAACCCACACTGTCCCTCGACCTACCCACACTGGTCCCCGACCTACCCACACTGGTCCCCGACCTACCCACACTGGCTGAGGTCGACGGACATTCCGACGACGGCCGAGGAACGGACTTCATTTTTGATCGCTCGGACAACATCTGTGGGAACAAGGCTCCCATGGGTATCACGGCGCCCGCCACTGTCGACTACGACGCCTTGCTGGCAGTGACCGACGAAGTACGCAAGATCAAGAAGCGCAAGATCGATCCTCACTCAGCCGAGGGCCGCACCTTGATGACCGCCGCCCGACGCAAGGTGCTCGACGCTTGCGAAAAGGTGCGCAGGGCCAACAACCACTGTGGCGTCTGGAAAAAAATCCGCCGCCGTGACGGCCGTGCGATCCCGGACCTCACGGCCAAGGTCAAGGCCAAGATGAGCGGGAAGTGATTCGGACTACTTGTGGGGCCCTTCAATTTGAATCGGTCGGTCTGCCGGCCGGCCTCACAGGTTGGACCTCGCTCACGTAGCGGGCCCTCGATCGTCGGATTCTTCACGTGCATGTCCTTGGCGGTGATGCCAGCCTGCCAAGGTCCGGAAAGCGCTGAGTCTTCGGAAGGTGAGTCACTGCGAACGCTCGAAGCGGCCATGGGGGACGCACAGGATCCGGATGGGGACATGGACCCCAAACTCGATCCAGCCAGTAGCGAGGAGGAGTACACCAAGGCCTTGGAAGAGGCCTACCAAGCCGGCGCGCGAGAACCGGACGTTGGTGGCTCAACGGGCGAGCCCGTCTTCGACTCCGCGCCCCTGGATGGTGCGGACGACGGACAGGACCCCGTGCCGGAAATTGACCTGGACGACTTGTTGTTGGGGGCGGGGGCGCAGGATGGGGACGCTCCTATCGTCAGCCCCTACGAGGAGTTTGGAGAGCGAATCGTTTGGTATCGGGACTCGGGGCTGATCATGAAGCCCTTCACCTTTCCCCTGGGGGCTGGTGCCAGGGTGCAGGCCCTCATCAAGTCGCACGCGGGACTCAAGGTCCACGCGGCCCCAATCGATGCGGAGGCGATGCCCGAAGGGGAACAGCTTCCCGGCACGGTTGTGCTGCACTTGCTAAACGCGCAGGGTGCGGAGGCCTTCACTCCTCCCCGCAAGCCAGGCGTGACCGCCCCTAAGGTGGTGCCACTCGCCGACTGGCTGGTGGTGACGGCAGCTCCCCGCGAGATGAGGCAGGTGCAGCGCTTCATTCGAGCCTTCATCAGCAGCGCACGCCAGATTCAAGTGGAGGCCAAGATCGTCGAGCTGACCACCACTCAGACTTCTGATTACGGCATTCGGCCGGTAGATGGCGTCACACCGATTTTTGGTCTGCCCAACGCCGGGTCGCTGATCCACGACATTGACTTCTCCTTCGGCAACACAGTCGACGTGGGTGAGGCCATATTCGGAGTGTCGGCGGTTTTTGATGGTGTGCAGTTCAACGCGCTGCTCGAGATGGTCTCGACGGATGAGTCGGCGTCCATCATATCTCAGCCCAAGGTCGCCGTACGTGAAGGGGCCCGGGCCGAATTGGTAGAGGTGCAGCAAGAGCCCGTCATGAAGCTCAATGCCATCAACGCCAATGGCCAGTTCACGTGGACGATCAACTTCCGAGAAGTGGGTGTTCAGCTCTACGTCGTGCCACGCGTTGTGGGCAACAACACCCTGATCTTGGATGTGGACACTGAGGTTTCCCAGATCACAGGTACCGCTGCGACCTTCATCGTGACCGACGCTGCCGGCGCGAGCTCCACAGTGGGTGTTCCCGAGGTAGCCAAGCGCAAGGCCACAACCACCGTGCGCCTCGAAGCAGGCCAGGGCCTGGTGATCGGGGGCTTGATTTCCGAGCGCACCCTGCAACGGGAACGGAAGGTGCCGCTGCTAGGCGACATTCCTTTGCTTGGGAATATCTTCAAGAGCAACTATCAGATCCAGGAACGAACGGATGTGCTCTTCTTCATCTATCCCCGCATACTGCAGGGCATCGATCTGAACACGGACTTCTGATCCCCGCTGCTGATCCGAATTCAGCTTTCGACCACACCTCCCATGCGCGCTCGACTCCACTCTCGACCCAAGGCCCTCCGCCATTGCCTCACCTGGCGAGGCTTGCAGGGGGCTGGAGTCCTGTTCACCCTGGCTTTGCTCCCCGGGTGCCGCCTACTCGATTCCGGTGAGCCCACCCCACAGGAGCGCAGTGCAGAGATCAACGCCACCTGGAAACGCATCCTGCTGGGTTCGGACACCCTGACGCCGGTTGAGGACTTCGACGAGGCCAGCTATTTCGAGGAGCTGGAGCGTCTCTACGCACAGTCGCCGCAGCCTTTGGAACCTGGTGAGTTGGAGCCCGCGCCCGCGATTCCCGATGGAGCCGAAGCGGGCCACGAGGTTCCTGGCGCGCTGGATCCCTTTCTCACATTCGGTGAGCGCATCTGGGTGGACCGTGAGACCGGCTTCGTGACCAAGCCCTACAGTTTTCCGGCAGGTCTGGGCCAACGGGCCCTGACCCTACTCTCGCTCTACGGGGACTTCGACATCCCCCTGACAGGCGGGGCTGTCGTTGACGGGGAGGGGTTGATTCCGATTCAAGACCAAGGGGCAAACGAGGCCGTGCTGGACTTGAGGATCGGTTTTGACGGCGAGCCGTTTTCCCCCGCATCGGGAACGACCCTGGCGAGCAGCAAGTTCGTCCCACTCTCCGACTGGCTCTTTGTTCGGGCTCAGCCCGACGTTCTGCTCAAGGCGGAGCGGTTCATTGAACTATTTAGTGCACGCGTGCGCCAAGTAGAGATCGAGGCACGAATTGTTGAGGTGTCCACTTCGGATTCCTTCGACTACGGCATCCAACCCATCGACCCCAGCACTCCCATCTTTGGATTGCCCAACGACGGGGCCTTTGCCAATAGTCTCGACTTCTCTTTGGGCAACACTGTCGACTCTGGCGAGGCCATCTTCGGCGTTTCAGCCATCTTCGATGGTGTGGAATTCGATGCTCTGCTCGAAGTCGTCTCCAACCACGAAAACGTGTCGATCATGTCGCGGCCCAAGGTGGCCGTGCGCGAAGGCGGGCGGGCCGAATTCGATAATACCGATGAGGTGCCGTTCTACGTCCTCGGCGGGCTCAACGCCAACGGGACCTTCAGTGCCACCCTGCAGGTCAAACCCGTGGGCGTTCAGATGTTCGTGATCCCAACGATCATCGGCGAGGAGACGATCCTGCTCAATATTGACATCCGCGCCTCACAGGTCAGTGGCACGGCCATCAGTCTGAGTCAGGGGGGCGACGACTCTCAAGCGACCTTCTCCGTGCCCTCCATCTCAGCCCGCAGAGCGTCCACTACGGTTCGCCTTGAGCCGGGTGAGGCCGTGGTGCTGGGGGGGTTGATTGCTGAACGGACCCTCGAGCGGGAACGCAAAGTGCCCCTGTTGGGCGACATCCCTATTTTGGGCTACCTGTTCAAGAATCACTACGATGTCACCGAGCAGACCAACGTCCTGTTCTACATTCGCCCGCGCATCCTACAGGGCATGGATATGAGCTCGGATTTCTAGGTCGGATTCGCCCCAAGGTCGGGGAAGAATGGGAACCTTGCGTGCGTCCAAGCAAGACATAGACCATGAAGCTCCTCCTTTCCCACCGCCCCCGAGGGGCACGCACCGAGCGGGGTGCTGTGCTCCTGCTCTCGTTCTTGGTCTTGATGGTGATCATCGCCATCGTCTATCAACTCAACCGGGTGACCGCCACCGACCAGCAGGTGGCCAACCGGGACTTCACGAGCACCAATATGGACCTGGCGATCGAGTCCGCGCTGCTCGAAGTTTTTGAGCAACTGCGATCAGACGGGGAGCTGCGTCAAGGCTCTGGAGAAGACGAGGCTGCCGCGCCGGCGATGCCCGGCCCCGGGTCCGAGGGAGAGGGAGAAGGGGAAGACAATGCCGATGCCACGGACTCGTTCATGGATGAATGGGCGGCCCAGGCGGCAACCTCTTTCAATGATCTCGAGCTGCGTATCCTGATCGTTGATGAAGATCGCAAGTACAACATCCTCAACATGCTGTCGGAGGATCCCGACGAGGCCCAAGATGCCTTTGACCGTGTCACGCGTATCCTCGATCTGTGCCGCGAGGGAACGGAGCTCGACATTAGCGGGTCCGATGCGCACGACATGGCCCAGGTCATGCGCGATCACATGCTCGAGCGAGACAGTTCCTATCTTCCTCGTCCCGGAGATTTGCTGTCCTTTGATCAGGAGAGCCTCTCACGCGGCATGCCCCTGTCGATTCGAGAGTTTGTGGCCCTCGAGCCGTTCATGGAAGATCACTACCGTGACTCGTTTGACACTTCCGGCAACCGGGTGCATTCCATCGACGCGTTCCTGACCATGTACACTTCTCCGACTACAGGAGAGGGGGAGGGTCCCGAAGCTCCAACGAGCACCGGCGGCTACTCCGTCAACGTCAATACGGCTCCACGAGCCGTCCTTTCTGGACTCATGGACCCGAGTCAGCTGGACCTCACCTACTGGGAGGACGTCGTCGAGTACCGCAACCTGGAAGAGGAGCCCGACCCGGATGCGGATCCGATTGAGCCCACGCTGGACGAATTCGGCGAGGAGATACTCGTGACTCAGATCTTCGATGATCTCGAAGAGCTCAGCGAGGTGCGCGGCTACGACATGATCACGCCCGAGTACGCGGAGCGCATGAAGTCACTCCTGCGGGTGGACAGTGATGTGTTCTCCATCTACATCACGGCGCGCAAGGTGACCCTCGCGGACCGCCACCAGGTCCAAGAATTCGACACTCGTCAGGAACAGGAAGAGTATGAACGGTCGGGGGCGCACATGACGCGCACCGTGCGTTGCGTCGTCTGGCGCCGAATGGGCGATGACGACGTCGAGATCGTTCCCCTCCTGCGCTGGGAAGTGCTGGATCGGTCGCCACTCCCGATTCTGGACTACCCCGACGGCGAAGGTTGGTAGGCTGCTCGGCTTCTATGGCCAGCCGCAACAAGAAGCGCTCGACCCGAGGCACTCAGCGGGCGGCGGTGCAGGATCCCCTTCGATTGGAGGTCTTTCAGCATTTGTTTGCCGCTGCAGCTGAAGAAATGGGCGTGGCGCTCATGCGCTCGGCTTTCTCACCCAATATCAAGGAGCGTCGTGACTACTCTTGTGCGCTGTTCGACGGTCAGGGGCGCATGGTTTCCCAAGCCGCTCACCTGCCTGTCCACCTGGGTGCGGCACCCCTTTCTCTGGCCGCGGCTCGCGAGCAAGTGCCGATGGGGCGCGGCGATGTGGTCGTACTCAACGACCCCTACACGGGTGGATCCCACCTGCCCGACATCACCCTGGTTTCGCCCATTTTCTTGGGCCGCGGCAAGCAACCCGACTTCTATTGCCTCAATCGCGCTCATCACGCGGATGTAGGCGGAGCCTACCCGGGGTCCATGGCTCCCGTTGCGGATGTGCATGCCGAGGGTCTGCGCATCCCGCCAACCCTCCTGGTGGAGGGTGGCCAATTGCGCCGTGATGTACTCGCGCTGCTCTTGGCCAACATGCGCGTGCCCGCAGAGCGCGAGGGTGACATGCTGGCCCAATGGGCCGCCAATCGCGTGGGTGAGCAGCGCATCGAGTCCATGGCTCTGGAACACGGCCGCGCAGAGGTCTGTTCTCAGGCGGCGGCCTTGCGCGACTGGACGCATGCCCTTGTAGGGGAGTTGGTGTCGGGCTTGCCACGCGGATCGTGGCAAGCAGAGGACGTGCTGGAATGGCCCGGCAAGGACGGGCAAGACGTGCGGCTACGCCTGACCTTCGATGTGAACGCCAAGGGGATGCACTTCGATTTCACGGCCAGCGACGATGCGGTGCAGGGACCTGTGAATACGGTCCGGGCCGTGACCCTCTCTGCAGTGTTCTACGTCATTCGTTGCCTCTTGCCGGCAGGGACACCGACAAACGAAGGAGTCCTGCGCAGCACTCGCGTGAGTACACGCACGGGCAGTCTGTGCGACGCCAGCTATCCGGCTCCCGTGGCGGCCGGAAATGTGGAAACCAGTCAACGCCTAGTGGATCTCGTGCTCGCCGCCCTCTCCCGTGTTCTGCCCGAGCGCATGCCTGCTGCCAGCGCGGGCACCATGAGCAATCTGACAGTGGGGGACACTGCGGGCAGGTTTGCGTACTACGAGACCTTGGGAGGAGGAGCGGGAGCGGGTCCAAACGCTGCCGGCGCCCATGCTTTGCAAACGCACATGACCAACACGCGCAACACTCCGATCGAGGCGATGGAAAACGAACTGCCCGTACGGGTCCTGAAGACCACGGTGCGCCGTGGATCCGGGGGAAGCGGAGCGAACCGAGGGGGCGATGGCTTGGTCCGCAGGTTGCGTTTCCTAGAGGACGTGCGAGTGGGGTGGATCGCCGAGCGACAGGCAAGCGGACCCTGGGGGCTTGCGGGAGGCGGAGCAGGAGGCAAGGGTTCCGCTCGCTGGCGCCCAGTAGGAAGCGCTAAGGATCAGCCCCTGCAGGGCAAGACAGCCATGGACATGAAGGCCGGCAGCGAAATCGAACTGCGCACACCGGGCGGCGGCGGGCACGGCCAGTCGAGCTAGAAACCGCGCGGTATGAGCGCGCGCAGTGCTTCGCGCCGCGCGAGCAGTACATCACCCGCATCTTGCAGGTCGATCAGGACTTCACCGGGCATGGAGTACAGGCTTTCCTGCTTCTGAAAGTCGATCACGAACTTGTACTGCGCATCGCGTATGGCGTGCATGCGGCGGCCGGGTTTCTGCTCGTAGAACAGGCAGGAATAATTCCATGCCCGTGCTCCGGCACCACCTTTGAGAACAGGCAGGAAACTGATGGAATCCTGCGCATCCGCAGCCACGCCGAAAATCTCTGCGATCGTGGCGAAGAAATCGGTTCCGTTCACGAGTTCGTCGGACGTCGATCCTGCCTTGACTCCTGGGCCACGCACGAACAGAGGCGTGTTGATGCCCGACTCCAGCATCGAGCCCTTGCCGCCGCCCACCAGGGATGTGGTCCCATTGTCGCCCAAGAAGAAGACCCAGGCGCCGGGGTGTCCGGCCAACAGGCGCCCGACCTCAAGATCGAGGGCCTCGGTCATGGCTCGCACCTGCGTCTCCGGGGTTCCGTCGAGAGGCGTGTTCGGATGCAACTCGGGAGGGGGGTCGTGGAACGGAGTGTGTACTGCGTGGTAGGCGACCCACTCGAAGGCCGCGTCGTAGGCCAGGGCCTCGTCGGTCACATCTCGAGTTGCGTAGACTTGGCAAGTTGACTCCTCGCCATCCTCGACCTTGGGCCAGGACGTGTACGACTTGCCGTTCAGGTTGCCGAGGCTACCGGAGTAGTGTCCGAAGCCGCTGTCATTGGGATGCGTCGCGGCGGTTCCCAGGTGCCACTTCCCATAGGCCGCTGAGCGTTGGCTACCGATGCGTTCGGGCAGGGTGACCTCGTCCAGGCCCATGGAGCGGTTCTTGTGACGTTTGGCGATCTCGCCGTTGCCGATGCGGAAGTGAAAACGTCCCGTCAGCATAGAGGCTCGCGTCGGTCCACACTTGGGTGTCACCCACAGGTTCGTAAAGGTCATGCCTTCTGCGGCAAGTGCATCCAAGTTCGGCGTGTGGGAATCCTCTAGGAGGTCCCAGCCCAGATCGTCCGCGATGATCAGGAGCACATGAGGTGGGGGCGGTTCGCCGACCTGCGGCTCCTGAGCGTCAGGCTCCGGCACCGCAGAGTCTGCGCGGCTCAGTCCTTCCAAGGTTGATTCCAGCTCGAGCAGGCTGCGCTCCAACTCCTGCCCGCGGCGTGCCTCTCCCTTCCAGGCTGCGAGACGCCCGAGGGGATTGCCGTCCCACAGGGATACGTCCGACCACACCAGCTTCAGGCCTTCGGGCGTGGGCTCTAGGAGAATGGCCGCCTTGCGCGGTGGATCGGCGAGCACATCGAACCAGATGCCCGCCTCCGGTAGGCAGGCCGTTTGGGCCAAGCCCCCCGCACGCTTGGAAGGCGTCCAATGCGACCAGGTCGGGCCCTCGGGCAGTCGGCGCAGCAGGCCCAGCACTTCATCGCAAGTGGCGTCCAGGATCCGGGTTCGCCGAACCTCGCTGGAGTCGGGCAGTAGGCAACCCAGAAGCAGGGCTACGAGGCCCAGGCCCACGGGCAAGCAGAGGAGGCGGGATCGGCTGGGCACAGCTAGAGCATAGCAGTCCAGCGCTGGAGCCCCCCCAACCCGAGTTCCGTGAATGCGCCCGGGGTGCTTGTTCCGCACCGGTCCCCCTGCGAGAATCCCCGGCCGAGCCCGTTCAACGGCCTTCCCCAATCCCCCCCGTCGCAATGTCCTTGAGCCTCAATCGAGCCTGATCCATGCCCTCACTCAGTGTTTTTGGAGCCCAATGGGGCGACGAAGGGAAAGGCAAGCTGATCGACTTCCTGGCTGAGAACCAGGACTTGGTGGTGCGCTACCAAGGCGGCGCGAACGCCGGGCACACCGTCGTGGTGGAAGGCGAAAAGTACGTCTTGCATCTAATCCCGTCGGGGATCTTGCACGCCGAAAAAGTGAACATGATTGGGCCCGGCGTGGCGGTCGACCCCATCAAGTTGCTTGAAGAAATCGATGGGCTGTTGGAACGCGGTGTGCACGTCGACGGCGAAAACCTGCGTCTCGCTGCCGGCGCCCATGTGATCTTTGAACATCACAAGCGCATCGATGGCCTGTCTGAATTGTGGCGCGGCAAAGGCCGTATCGGGACGACGGGACGTGGCATCGGCCCCTGCTATGCGGACAAGGCTGCCCGAACGGGATTGCGCGTGGCCGACCTGCTCGATCCCACTCGATTCAGAGAGCGCCTGGGCGCCGCTCTGGCCGAGAAGAATGCCCTGATCGAGAGGGTTCACGGTGAGGCGCCACTGAATGTGGAAGAACAGATCGACTTGTACGTCTCGATGGGAGATCGCTTGCGGCCGCTGGTTGCAGACGTGGGCGCTGAAGTGCGGCGTGCCTACCGCGAGGGCCGTTCCATCCTCTTCGAGGGCGCACAAGGTGTCATGCTCGACATCGATCATGGGACCTACCCGTACGTGACCTCGTCCAGCACCGGTGTTGGAGGCATCGCAGGAGGAGCGGCCTTCCCGCCGCAGCACATTGAGGAGGCTTGGGGAATCGCCAAGGCCTACTGCACACGCGTGGGAGAGGGCCCGTTCCCTAGCGAGATCTTCGGCGAGGCCGCCGAGGCGCTGCGCAAGGCGGGCAACGAATTTGGCGCAACTACCGGACGCCCGCGCCGCGCTGGCTGGTTCGATGCGGTGGCCGTTCGCTATGCCTTCGACTTGGCGGGGGCCTCCGGTTGGATCATGACCAAGCTCGACGTGCTTTCGGGGCTTGAAGAGATTCCCTTCGCGGTTGCGTATTCCCGCGGGTCAGAGCGCTGGACGGAGTACCCCGCGCATCTGGCGAGCATGGACGATGTGCAGGTAGAACTTGAGACACTTCCAGGCTGGTCCGAGGACATCACGGGCGTGCGATCTTTTGACGACCTGCCGGCCACGGCACGCGCGTATGTTGAGCACGTGGAGAAGATCACAGGCGTCCCTATCGTCATGATCAGCGTAGGGCCGGGCCGCGAAGCCGTGATCCGGCGCTCCAGCTGAGTTCACTCCTGCCATGAGCCCGAGCGTTCAACGACCCGATCTCGGTGGCCCCTTTCCGGAGCACATCGCCATCATCATGGATGGCAACGGGCGCTGGGCGACGCAGCGCGGGATGCCGCGCGTATTCGGTCATCGCGAAGGGGTTCGCTCGGTGCGAGAGGTGACGACCGAGTGTGCGAGCATGGGAGTCAAGAGTTTGACCCTGTATGCGTTCTCAGAGGAGAACTGGAAGCGTCCAGGGACCGAAGTGTCGTACCTCATGCGGCTCCTGCGCGTGTTCATGCGCCGGGAGCGAAGGACCCTCATGGACAACGGTGTGCGGCTGCGCTGCATCGGCCGTTTGGACCGCCTGCCGGCTCCCGCATTGCGTGCGCTGAGAGAAACCGAGGAGTTGACGGCGGGCAACGAGGGCATGCTGCTGCGCCTGGCTCTTTCCTATGGGAGTCGCGCCGAGATCGCCGACGCCGTCCGGTGCATGGCCGAGGAGGCACGCGACGGGAGTCTCGATCCTGCCACGATCGGCGACGAGACGCTGCGCAGGTACCTTTACGATCCGCAGACACCCGACCCAGATTTGGTGATTCGCACCGCCGGTGAAATGCGCGTCTCCAATTTCTTGTTGTGGCAGTTGAGCTACTCGGAGTTCTACATGACCGAATCTTGCTGGCCTGAGTTTAGGCGTGATGCGTTGCTGAAGGCCTTGGCTGACTTTGCTCGACGTCGGCGCAAATTCGGTGGATTACAGAGCGGGGCAGCGGCGCAAAGTCCGGAGACCGGGTCCTTGGAGGGCAAGGCGTGACACCTTCGCAGGTTTCTGAGGAGCAACCGTCACGAGCGTCCAAAATCTGGGAACGCACACGCGTTGGTGGCAGCCTGGCCGTAGCGGTTGCCTTGCTGCTCTGGGGCGCGTCGACCCGCGGCGGAGCCTATTGGGTACTGGCCTGTGGAGTTGCAATGGCACTGGGGTGTGTGAGCGAGTCGCGAGCCTTGCGTCTCTTTCCACGCCCGGCCTCCGGTCAGTGCCCCGCGCTGGGGGCGATAGGTGTGCTCGCGGCAGGCGGTCTGCTTCTTTGGCGGGTGAAGCCGGGCTCGGATGCTGCGGCCGCTCACTGGGAGATTCTGGGACTCCTGATACTGACTGTTGTTGTCGTCGGTGGGTTGGGCTGGATGACGAGGCTCATTTCCAGAGCGCGGCCCTTGTACACATTGGGAGCGCTGTTGTGGATCTGTGTTCCGCTGCCGGCCCTGTATCTAGTTGTGATCGAGAGCGGTGTGGCGGGACTGGGTGCACTCATCTTGCTCTCCAAAGTGGGCGACATCGCCGGCTACTACACGGGCAACCTGCTTGGCGCACGATTTCCCCACCACCCTTTTCCCCGCCTGAGTCCCGGCAAGACGACCGTCGGGTGTATTGGGTCATTCGCCGTGGGAGCGGTAGCCGGTCCGATTGTGGCCTTCGCCGGTTGGTTGCCCGAGCTGCGTTGGGGGTGGGTCTCGGCGCTCTTGGCGGCGGCACTAATCAATGTGGCTTCGCAGGCTGGAGACCTGCTTGAGTCCGCGGGCAAACGGCGCGCTGGCGTGAAGGACTCCGGGATGTTGTTTGGTCCGTCGGGGGGATTCTTGGACTTGGTGGACAGCCTGCTGCTGTCGGTGCCGGTTTGGTTGGTCGCAGGGCCCATGGTCTTTGTGATGGCTGGGTAGGTCGGGCGGGCTTCGCCGCGTGGTCCTGCCCAGCGACGGTTTCTAGCCCAGACCTTCGCCCTTGTGCGTGGCCCATGAGAAGCACCCCAATCCCGTTTGCAATCCAAACGCCCGCACCACCCTTCCCAGACGATTGACAGTACCCTGCCCCGGGGCCCATTCTGAGTCCTACCGGAGCCGACCTTGCCCGAGATCACTATTCCCCTTCGCTCTCATGACGAGGCCATGCTCGTCCTGGGTCCCTACGATCGCTTGGCAAAGCTACTGCGGCAGTCCTTGGACATTGAGATCTTCGCCAAGCGCGGAAACCTGAAGCTAAAGGGTCCCGCGACCGAGATCGGGGAAGCCAGGACGCGCATTGAGCACGTGCTGGGGAAGTCGCGCAAGGGACGCAAGCTGGATCTAGAGGACGTCGAGCGGATTCTGGTGGGAAAAACCCGACCGGAATCGGTGCCTGTGTCTCACGAACCGCGCCCTAGCTCGAGACCCGTGCATTCAGGAGTGGGGGCCGCACCCTTCAAGCCCACTCACTTGAAGTTGCGGCCTGTTGAGCCGCGCAACGAGAATCAGGCGCACTACCTGGAACAGATCGAAACCAAATCGCTGGCCTTCGGATTCGGACCGGCGGGCACCGGCAAGACTTTCCTGGCCGTGGCTTCGGCCGTTCGCATGCTGCGTCAAGGACTTGTGCGGCGGCTCGTGATCACGCGCCCCGTGGTGGAGGCTGGCGAGCGTCTGGGTTTCTTGCCTGGGGATCTGCAGCAGAAGCTCAACCCCTACATGCGACCCGTGCATGACGCGCTATTCGACTTGATCGAACCTGATGTGTTTACGCGCCTGGAGGAAGCGGGCGTCATTGAAATTGCGCCACTGGCCTACATGCGAGGACGGACACTGGCGGCATCGTTCGTCATCCTGGACGAGGCACAGAATACGAGCATCGGGCAGATGAAGATGTTCTTGACGCGCATGGGAGAGGGCTCACACATGTGTGTCACAGGCGATCCCTCACAAAGCGACTTAGCTCCAGGGCAACGCAGTGGCTTGATGGATGCCATCGCGCGCCTGCGGGGGTTCGACACGGTGGGCGTGACCGAGTTCACCGTCGACGATGTCGTACGCCACCCGATGGTGGCCCGCATCATCCGCGCCTACCAAGCTCCGTCGCGGGTTGACCGACCCGAAGGGGAGCCGGAGGGTAATCCGTGAGTTGGCTTGAGGGGCTGCGTGCGAGTTGGAAGGGGAGTCACCTACGACGGGTATCGCCAGAGAAGGCGCGCCCCTTGGCTTCCCAATCTCAGCGCCCCAGTCTCGATCAGGTGGGGGAGAAGATCGTGCTGGCCGCCGGGGCGACCTTGTTGGCTTTGGTCTTGCTGGGATTCGGGACCCTCACGCGGCCGCGGGAATGGTGTGCTCTGGCTGCGATTCTAACCCTCGGTTGCATGGGGCTGGCGGCCTACCTGCGGGACTTCAGGCCCCAGGCCCTGCGCTCCATTCCGCGCCTGGTGGGTTTCTCCACGGCCATTCTTCTACCTCTGGTCGTTCTGTTCCTCTGCGACCAGTTCCTGGAGAGCGTGGATCTGGGATGGCTGCCGATTTCCTTTGTCAGTCTGATCCTGGCTCTGGCTTGGGGGCGAGCGCTGGCGCTGGAGGGCGTGTTGGTGGCGGGCGTGCTGCTGGCTTCGTATCTGTCTCTACACGATCGTCTGCAGGAACATGCACTCAGTGGCCTGGTCGTCGCGCTCGGCGGGGGAGTCGTCGCCGCCTTGGCCGCCAAGAGCGTCAAGCGGCGCGCGGATCTCTTTCGGATCGGTGTCCTGATCGGGTGCATCCAAGCGGCGTTGGCCGCGGGGTTTGTGCTGATGCAGCCGGAGTCACCGGGCATGGGCGACCTCGCGGACCTTGCCCGCGTGTTTCTCGTGGGCGTCGTCGTCGGCCTTCTCGTCTCGGGCCTCTTGCCCATGGTCGAGGCGTTTTTGGATGTGACAACCGACATCAGCTTGCTCGAGCTAGGCAACACTCACTCATCGCCTCTTTTGCGCAAGCTCCTGATCGAAGCTGCCGGCACGTTTCATCACTCCTACGTGGTCGGGCTGCTCGCCGAGGGAGCAGCGGAGGCTATCGGAGGCGATGCCCTGCTAGCGCGCGTGGGCGCTCTGTACCACGACGTGGGCAAATTGAACAAGGCCGAGTACTTCGCTGAAAACTCGCCCGGAGCGCGCGATCGACACAAGAGCCTAGCGCCTGAGATGAGCATGCTAATCATCTCCGCTCACACCCGTGACGGAGTGGAGCTGGGTCGCTACTACGGATTGCCAAGAGCTCTAGTCGACTTCATGGTCGAGCATCACGGGACCAGCTGCATCGAATACTTCTATCAACAGGCCGTCGCCTTGCGGGGCGAGGACCAGGTGAGTGAAGGGAACTTCCGCTACTCGGGCCGCCGGCCGCAGACAAAAGAGGCGGCCATTGTCATGGTGGCCGACGCGGCCGAGGCGATTGCGCGGCAAATGGCGGACCCCAGCATCGGACGCTTGCAAGAGATGGTGCACCGCGTGGCCGTCAAGCGCCTGATGGATGGCCAGTTCGCCGAGTGCGCCCTGACCCTGGCGGAACTCGACACCATCGAACGCGCCATCGTGCAGGTTCTGTCCGCGATCCATCACACGCGCCCCACCTTCTCCAAGGGCAAGGCCAACCCATTGGACTTGTCTCGCTCGCCCGCGGAGAACCCTGGCTCCAACACCGATTCGGGCAAATCGCCCAAGTCGAACAAGGGGCGGGTTCAGAAGACCCCCGGTCGCAAGGCGCCCAAAGTCCCCCGTGGGGGAGATCGCGCATGAGCGTCCACGTCAACTGGGACGTGGAACCGCGACCGCTTGAGGACCGCGATGTCCAGGCCGCTGCCCAAGCGGCGGCCAGCCATGGGGGTCGACCCGGGATGGAGCTGGCCATCGTCTTCGTAAGCGAGGCTTTCTTGTGCGACTTGCATCAGCGTTTCCTGAACGACCCCAGTCCCACGGATGTGATCGCTTTCGATTTGGGTGAAGGCCCAGGACCTCAGGGTGAGGTGTACGTGAGTGTGGATCGCGCACGTGAAGTGGCAGGAGCCAGGGGCGGGAGTCTGCAGCGCGAACTCGCCCTCTACGTGGTGCACGGTGTGTTGCACCTCTGCGGATTTGACGATCATGAATCCGCCGAGCGCGCGGCCATGCGCTCAGCAGAGAGCAACGTACTCACGTCGTTGGGTTACACGGGCGCGCCCCCAGGGGAACACGAATGGGACGCAGCGGCGCGGTTTGGGGACAAACCGAAAAAAAACTGACATCGCTTTGCGCGCGGTGTTGAGTGTGTTGCATGCGCCACTGGGGCCCGTGGATAGGGTGTTTTCCCATCTTTGCACCCAGCTCATGGTGCACCGATCCCCTCTGTCCGGAACAGATCTACCAAGAAGAGCGTTGATCCTGCTGCGCGTGAATTTGTATTCACAACGCCTGCAAAGGAGTTAACCGCAAGTGCGTGGCGAGCAAGTCGGGTCGGCCGCCCGTCGCGCATCGGGGAATGGGAAACCTCTTGGACAGCACTACTCGAAGCCAAACGACAGTCAAGCCCGCAGCCGCGGCACCCAAGACTCAACGCAAGAGTCAGACCTTGCGCGACGCCCACAATGAGCAACTGTGGGCCAACTACCGCGCGGATCCAGGTGATGAGTCCCGCAACCGGCTGGTCGAGGCTTATCAGCCGCTGATCAAGGGCATCGTGCGGCGCTTCGCCGGCCGCTTGCCACGCACCGTGGATCGAGGGGATTTATTCACGGCGGGAAACATGGGCCTGATCTCTGCCATCGGTGGATTCGATCCCGAGCGCGGAGTGCGCTTCGAGTCCTACTGTGAACTGCGGGTCAAGGGTGCCCTGCTGGATGAGCTGCGCGCTCAAGATTGGCTGCCGCGCCCGTGGCGTCAGCGCATGGAGCAGAAGAAACGCACCATCGAGCGACTCTCCAGCGAATTGGGACGCGCACCCACAGACGATGAGGCCGCCACGGAGATGGGCCTTGACGTGGATCTCTTCCAACGCTTGTTCGGTACCGGTCTGCCTTCGGCACCCAAGGGATCCATGCCCAGTGATGATGGCGAGGATGACCTGAGCCAGGCGCTTGAAGTCGTCCCCGACCGTCAGAGCGCCGCTCCGGACGAGCGGCGCATTCGCGAAGAGAGCATGCAACTCGTCACCCAACGATTGACGGATCAGGAGTACCGCATCGTCTACCTCAAGTACTGGGAAGAGCTGCCCATGCGTGAGATCGGTCTCCTGACTGATCTCTCCGAGTCGCGCGTCTGCAAGATCCACGCACGCTTGATCGATCGCTTGCGGGATCGATTCCGAGTGGACCAACCCGAAGACTGAGAGCGGGCGCGGTTTCTGGAAAGAAGAGAAGCCCGGGGGCTAAGCCCCCGAGCTCCGATTCCCGGCGGTCCTCAATGACGAGGATGTCGATCGCGGTGAGTCAGCGAATGCTGAGGTTCACCCCCGTGCGACCAACGATCCCAATGGGACTCGCCGTACCGGGTAGCGCGACGGCTGGGTCGTCCCCACGTCCCAACCGCCTCGCAACTCCTCCGAGATGGGCCCGCGTGCTGCGTCCCCACACAGCCATGGCGGCCCTCTCCTCCTGCGACATCTGCTCGGGGTCCCCACTCCGAACAGACGTGCTCCAAAGTCCCCGAACCGCATTGGTTGTCGATCCACAATCGGAGCGACGGTAGCTGGTGGGGGGCGTGTACATAGTGGGGAGGGATCCTGTCCCGGTCTTCCTCTGGGGAGGTGGGGGACAATACCTAGGAAATCGCATTGTGGCGAACCGATTGGCTCGGGAGGACCGGGAAAGATATTCCAGACCGACCTAAGTCCAATTCTGACCTCCACTTGGAACGACAGAGCGTGCGCGAGTCGGGCCCCTGGACTTCCTGTAGCATGGAATTGCTTTCCCACTCTCCTGCCCTACGACCCCCAAATGCTTCCCATTTTGCCTCTGCTTGCCTGCTGTGCGCCGGCCCAGGATCCACCCCTGGCTTCCCAGGGCGATCCGCCCGCGCTGGTGGTGCTCGTTGTTTGCGATCAATTGATCCCCGAGCAGCTGGATCGACTGAGTCCCTGGCTGGACGGTGGACTGGCCCGGTTTTGGAACAAGGGTCGTGCCTACCCCAAGGCAAGTCTCGAGTACGCGCTGACCGAGACAGGTCCTGGACACGCCACCCTTTCCACGGGGAGTTTGCCCAGCCGCCATGGCATCGTCGGCAACCTGTTCTTCGAGCGCTCCTTGGGAAAGCGAATCTACTGCGTGGGCGATTCCAGCTCCTACGCCTTGACCACCGACGGAGTCGTGCCGTCTCGAGCGGGAAGTTCAGCGCACCGCTTGAAGGCGCTCACTCTGGCCGAGACCCTACTCCGGTCGGATCCCGAATCACGTGTGTTCGCCGTTTCGATGAAGGATCGTTCCGCCATCTTCTTGTCCGGCCCCACTCCGGCCTGGGCGGTGTGGTGGGATCGCACATCCGGGGGCTTCATGAGTTCGACGCACTACGGCACCGAATTGCCCGCGTTTGTCGACCAGTGGAACCGCACCTGGACGAACCGCGCCGCCGCGTGGGAATGGACGCCGAGTTTTGATTCGGATCCGAGCCCCCTGGGAACCGCTGAGGACAACCGAGACGGTGAGTCCCCCTACGGAGAACAGGGCATCCACTTTCCATACCGCCTGCCGGGCTACAACCAGGCAATCGCTGACGGCGACGACAGGCAAGCTGCCGCCGCGCAGACCAAGGCACTGGCCTCCGCGCTGTACGGATATCCGCTGGGCGATCAATTCACCCTGGAGGTTGCTGCTCGAGCTCTGGTGGCTTTGGACCTGGGCCAAGACGAACACCCGGACCTGCTGGCCGTTTCTCTTTCCAGTTGCGATGCCGTCGGCCATTCATTCGGTCCCTACAGCTGGGAGGTGACGGACACCCTGCTACGGACAGACAAGACGCTCGGTCAGTTTCTCGACCTGCTGGACCAAGGTGTAGGACGCGGGCGTTGGGTGGCAGTGCTGACCTCGGACCACGGTGTCCTGGAATTACCGGAGGCCTTGCAGGCTCGAGGCGTGGGAGCCAAGCGCATCCGGATCCCAGAGATGGGCGTCTTCAGAGGCCAGGTGACTCGCGCGCTGGAAGATGTCCACGGACTGCGCTTCAAGTTGGGGTTCGACGGGCGCGGACTCAGTTTCGATCCGCTCGAAGTGGCCGCTTCTGGAATCGACCCCGCGTTCCTGCGGCGCACGCTGGCCGAGGCCTGCACCAAGGCCCATTGGGTCGCAGAGGCCTACACCCTTGAAGAATTGACCAGCTCAGATCCGGCCAAGTCGATTGGAGAGGATCCGTGGTTGGACTTGTATCGAGCCAGCTCCTATCCCGGTCGCAACCTGGATGTCGTGCTGCGTCCCGACCCGTGGGTGCTCATGTCGTCGGGCCGGGGCACGAGCCACGGGAGTCCGTATCCATACGACCGCCGAATTCCGTTGGCTTTCTTGGGTGCGCCCTTTCCCCAGGGTCGCTCTTACGAACGCGCGGGTTCACGGGATGTGCTCCCGACTCTGCTGCCTTTGTTGGGCCTCAAGCCGCTCGAGCCAATCGATGGAAGGGACCTGCGCGAGTCCCCCAAGGCGAGGTCTGAAAGCCCGCCAGCCGATCGCCAAGAAGCGTCAGACAGCGACTAGGATTCCAAGGCGCCGTGCACGGCCAAGACCCCGTCGAGCACACGCTCAAACTTGTCGAGCTGCAGCATGTTCGGTCCATCAGACGGGGATGAATCCGGATCGGGATGCACTTCAAAGAAGAGCCCGTGAACGTGTCCAGTGGCGACGGCAGCGCGAGCTAAGGCGGGCACCTTGTTGCGGTCCCCGCCAGTGGACGTACCTCGGGCGCCCGGTTCTTGCACGGAGTGCGTGGCATCAAAGATCACGGGCTGCCCATGTGCGCCCAAGAGTTCTAGACCGGTCATGTCCACCACCAATCGGCCGTAACCGAAACTCGTGCCCCGTTCGGTGAGCAGCACGTTGGGGTTGCCGCTCTCCGTCACCTTCTGCGTGGCGTTGTCTAGATCCCATGGCGCGAGGAACTGCCCCTTCTTGATGTTGATCGCTCGCCCTGTGGCCGCGGCGGCGAGGAGCAGGTCCGTTTGGCGGCAGAGGAAGGCTGGAATCTGAAGGATGTCCGCCACCTCGGCCGCGCTGGCGCATTGCTCCGGCAAGTGCACATCGGTCAGCACGGGCAGGTCGAGCTCCGAGCCGATCGCAGCCAACCACTCCAGACCCTGTTCCATGCCCACACCGCGGCCACCCTGCAGGCTGGATCGATTGGCCTTGTCGAAACTGGCCTTGAAGACAAAGGGCAGATCCCGCGCGGCGAACAACTCCTGGAGCGTTCCGGCGATGTCGAACGCCAACTCCCTCGTCTCGAGCACGCAGGGGCCGGCGACGAAGAAGAGGCTCTCGGCGCCCAGCGTGCGGCCGCGAACCTCGACGGGGTGGGTGGGGCAGGTCATGGGATCAGGAGTCGATGGCATTGCGGCCGGGTCTCGAACTCTATGGGGGTTTGGCCAGCGAAGTCCCCGTCAATCTGAACGGGAGTGGGACGGTCGGCCTCAATTTGCACGCGGGAGGCGCGCACCATTTTGCAAGATCCGCCGGGCAAGCGCCCCATCAGCGCGCGCAAAGCGTAGCCCAAGAGCGAGAGGGGGCCCGCGCGCGGGAAGAGAACGACCTCAAACAAGCCGTCGTCCAGCTTGCCGTCGGTCGCCAGGCGCACCACACCCCCGTAGCCGCGCACGTTGGTCACCAAGACCCAGGCCCAGGTTCCAGCAAGGGCCTCGTCGTCGACGCGTACGGTGAGGATTGAGGGGCGGTAGTGCATGAAGGTGCGTAGTACTGAGCGCACGTAGAAAAACTTGTTGATGGGCCCCGTGCGGCGCGCTTCCACGTCTTCGACAATGGCTCCGTCCAGGCCGACGCCGGTGACGAGGAAGCTGATCCTGCCGTTGACGCGGGCGGTGTCCAGCCCAGTGGTCTTGCCCGCGGCGATGGCGCGGACCAAGCCCGCGGCCTCGCGCGGGAGACGCAGTTCCAGGCCCAGGACGTTCGCCGTACCTAGGGGCAGGACGGCAACCGGAACGCTCGGGTCGAGGGTCTCCAAGACCTCGGCCAGGGTTCCATCTCCGCCAACGGAGACCACCAGGTCCACACCGGGATCCAACCCCGCAACTCGCAGGGCCGCGTCACCTCGGGCACCCGTCTCGTAGACCTCAACGCTCAACCCCACTTCCTCAAGACCTTGCTGCAGTGCGTTGGCGGCCTTGCGGGCATGTCCCTTGCCCGCGATCGGATTGACCACGATCAACGCTCGCTGGAAGGCTGCGGGGGGCATGGGGGCGATGGTAGCGCATCGAGGGCGTACACTGGGCCAAACCATGAGCCCCAAAGAGATCCACCCGAATCCCTACCGTCTCTTGCCCGCAGTAGACGATGCCCTGCGTGATCCCACGATCGCGGCCTGGAGCGATGAGCTCGGCGGCGAGTTGGTTGCCGTCTTTGTGACCGAGGAGCTGGACGCATGGCGGCAGGAGATCCGCTCAGGGACCCTGACGACCGAAGCTCTGCAGGAACGGCTGCAGTCTGACGGTTTGCAACGCGCGATCGGTCGCCGCGCAGCCCAGGAGCGCGGCCGTGGGGTCCAGCGTGCGATCAACGCCACGGGCGTCGTGTTGCACACTGGGCTGGGGCGCTCGCCGGTGCACCCGGAGGTCGCAGCAGCCATGGCCAAGGCCGCTGAGGCCTATTGCGTGCTTGAGGTCGACCGCTTCAGTGGTCAGCGCAACCAGCGCGATGACCGTCTGAGTGCGTTGCTCCACCGTCTGCTCGGTTGCGAGGCCGCCATCGCAGTGAACAACAACGCCGCCGCAGCCTTTCTGACCATGCACACCTTCGCCAGCGGGCGCGAGGCCATCGTCTCGCGTGGTGAGCTGGTTGAAATCGGTGGGTCCTTCCGCGTGCCCGACGTGATGCGCGCGGCCGGCGTGCGGCTGGTCGAGGTGGGTGCCACGAACCGCACCCGCTGCGCCGACTACGAGCGTGCCATCGGGCCCGAAACGGGCCTGCTCATGAAGGTGCACAGCAGCAATTTCAAGATGCTGGGCTTCATCGAAGAAGTCCCCATGCAGGAGTTGGCTGAACTCGGCCGGGCACACGGCATTGTGACCGCGTTCGACCTGGGCTCGGGTCGCATCGAGGCCACGGGCGCCAGGCCCCTCGGCATGCTGGGCGGAGAGACTTTGGTCCGCGATGCCGTAGCCAGGGGACTCGAGGTCATTTCCTTCTCCGGAGACAAGCTGCTCGGTGGACCCCAAGCGGGGATCATCGTGGGCGGGGCCGAGCGCATCGCTGCCCTGCGCAAGAACCCGCTGTACCGGGCCACACGCTTGGACAAGACCATCTTGGCGGGCCTCGAAGCGACTCTCGGGCTTCTGCTCGCAGGGCGCGGGGATGAGATTCCCGCCAGGCGCATGCTCTTGGCTGAAGCGGATGCGCTCAAGGGGCCCGCCCAAGACCTGGCCCGAGCCCTTAATGGTCTCGACGAATTCGAGGCCCAAGTCTGCGCGGGCGAGTCGGAACCCGGTAGTGGCTCCGCACCGGGAGAGTACTTGCCCACACATGTCGTGCGCGTAACATCGAGCAAGCGTTCGGTGGATGAACTTGCCGCTGAATTGCGGGCGAGTGATCCGCCCCTCTTCACACGCATTCATGAAGGGGCCTTGGTGCTCGACCCGCGCACCCTACTGCCCGGCGAAAACGATGAGTTGCTGCGCTTGTTCGGAGAGCTGAAGTAGGCCTTGGGTTTGCACACTTGCCCAGGGCCTGGGGATCGACTACACCCACCCCTGACATGAGTTCAGAACACAAACGACTGACCGATTACGCAGCCTGCGCAGGCTGAGCCGCCAAGATGCCCATGGGGCAGCTCACGCAGGTGCTGCGTGATGTCAATCCTGCGGCCGACGAGCGCCTACTCGTGGGTCCCCAGACGGTGGACGACGCGGGTGTCGTTGCGCTCGAGGGCAACGCCGAGTTGGCCTTGGTGCAAACCGTGGATTTCTTCCCACCGGTGCTCGACGACCCCTACCTCTACGGTGCGGTCGCGGCGGCCAACTCGCTTTCCGACGTCTACGCCATGGGCGGTCGCCCGCTCTCCGTCTTGAATCTGGCCGGTTTCCCGGCCGACTTCTCCCCCGAGTGGGTGCAGGAGATTTTCCGCGGTGGTTTCGACAAGGTGCGCGAGGCCGGGGCCGTGATCGCCGGTGGCCACACGGTGGTGAGCGCCGAGCCACTATTTGGATTCTCCGTTACGGGGACAGTGGCCCGCAGCAAGGTCACCGCCAACGCCGGAGCCCAGCCTGGGGACCGGCTCTACCTCACCAAACCACTGGGCATGGGCAGCATGACCACGGCCGGCAAGCTGCAGCGCATCCCACTGGAACAAGTTGCCGAGGCTGCCCAAGTGATGGCCACGCTCAACTCTGCGGCTGCTGAGGCCATGGGTGCGGTGGCGATCAATACCTGTACGGACATCACAGGCTTTGGCCTTGTGGGGCATGCGCACAACATCGCCAAGGCCAGTGGCATGACTCTGGAATTCGACCTGCAGGCCCTACCTATTTTCCCTGGCGCCTACGAGTTGGCAGCGGATGGGGTCCTCAGCGGCGGATCCGCCCGAGGCAAGGCAAGTCTGGGCGAGGACGTGAGAGTCGCTGCCGGCGCCGACTCGGTGCTTGTGGATATCGTTTTTGATGCGGAGACCTCTGGGGGACTGTTGATGGCCGTGGGTGAGGAGCACGCGGCAACCCTCGAAGCGGAACTCGCCGCTCGGGACGTGCCCGTACACTGTGTAGGTTCAGTCCGTCACCTGGGCGATCACGCGATCGTCTTGAGCTAACGAAGCCGCTGTTCCCGTGCGCCCCAGGGCTGTCTCCGCCCTCGATCATGAAACGCCTTCCCCCCTTCCTCCCCGGCGCTGCGCTGCTCTTGAGCGGTTGCGCGGCGAGTTCGTCCTCAACACCGCTCTGGTGGCAGGAAACCGCAGCCGAACTGAACGTCAAGCTCGGCGGTTGCACAGTAGGAGACTTGGACCCGGCCTACCCGGGCCAGGAAATCGGAGTCGTCGCCGGAGATGGGTCTGTGTTCTGTTTGCGATTTGATGGCCGTGGTTGGGCCCAAGAAGAGGTCGCCCAATTGCCGGGGGAGCAGATTCAGTGCCTGGCATGTGACCTGTTTCCCGATCTCCCCGGGGACGAGTTGGTCACCGTCGGCGTGGCTCGTGGATCGGAAGAAAGCGGTGCGCCTGGGGCCGCATGGGTGCATTGGAAAGAGGCCGGAACTTGGCACAGCGAGAAGCTTTTCGAGGACACAGCGCTCTTGCACGCTCTGGCCTTCGGAGACGTGGATCCGCGCCACGCAGGAGACGAACTGATCCTGGCTGGTTTCTCGGGCCGGGTCAACGTGCTCAGCCGCGGCGACGACGAATTGGTGTCCGAGTCCTTTGGTCCCTTGCCGGGGAATGCCAAGGGCGCGGCAACGGGTCTCGGCGGTGTTGTCTTGGCCTGCGATGACGGTTCCCTGTGTGTCATGCGGCGGGCCGATGCGGGCTGGCAGTTGGAGATTCTGGACAAGTTCCAAACACAGCTCGCACGCGTCAGCGCTCAACCCAGTCGAGCCCTCGTGTCGGCGAATGATGGCAACCTGCGGTTGGTCGACGGGAACGGAGTTCAGGTCATCCCCATTTCCAACCAAGCCCTGCGCGGCGCGCTTCTCGTCGACCTGGATCCAGAACTTGATGGGCAGGAAATGGCGACTGCGGGCTACGACGGGAAACTTTGGCTGATCGCCCTACGGGAGGCCGAGACGGACAACCTGAGCCTAGGCATCCGAGCCGGCGACCGCGTGGTCCAACGCACGGTGATCGGCCAGGATGACGATCGCCTGCACCACCTGACAAGTGGAGCGCTCTCAGGGCTGGGCCCGTGCCTCGTGGCCTGTGGTTATTCGGGCCGAGTGATCGTCGTTTCCCGAGTGGACTAGGGACGTCATGAACCGCGGCCCGTGGGAGGAGCGAGACGCGCACGTCCCAGACCCCCGCGGCGGTGGGTCGCCAGCCGCGGAGCCCGGAGTCGGGTCACCTCCCTGGATTCTGGGGCACCGTGGCGTACCCCGGGAGGCTCCAGAGAACACCCTGGCCGGCATGCGCCGCGCACTCGAGCTCGGCCTGGATGGGTTTGAATACGATCTGCGCGCCTGCGCCAGCGGCGAGGCCGTGCTGATGCACGACGAGACTCTCACGCGCACGACCAACAGTCGTGCGCTGCTCTCCAAGACACACATGCCAGAGCTCTTCGGTGTCGACGCGGGTGGCTGGTTTGGCAAGCGCTTTGTGGGCGAACCTGTGCCACTCTTCGATGAAGTCCTGGAGTTGGACGCCGATGGCCAAGGGCCGGCGCCCTTGCACATGATCGAACTCAAGGAGACTGGCCTGGTGGGCGAGGTCTTGGAGAAGCTCGATGAAATCCACCCCCGGCCCCGCGTGCGCATTGCTTCGTTCTTGTCCGAGGTCGTGATTGAAGCGCAACTTGCGGGTCTGCCCGCCATGCTCTTGGCCGACCAAGTTAGCGATGAAGCACGGCGCACGTGTCGGCGCAACGGGATCGCTTCCTTTGGGGTGGGCCCCGGAGGGTGGGGACCCCAGGGCATGCAGAAAAGCACCGACGATGCGTGGCGTGGCTGCGAGCGTTGGAGTTGGTCCCTGGACGATCCCGACGAGATCCTGCGCGCCTGCCGCCTGCCCCTCACGGGGTTCAACACCAACTATCCCCAGCGTGCCATGGCCATTCGTGCTCTCAGCCGCTGGGCACCAGATGACCACGGCTCCTACCCGCTTGACTGTCCCGAGCTAGTTATCGAACCGGAGTCTCTACCCGCAGATGCACGCGCTCGCGGCGAGTGGTACGGAGAGTGGGAGGTGCAGATCGGACTGCGCAACCCGTTCCCCTTTGCCGTTCACGCGCGGTGTTCGCTCTTTTTTCCCAGCGGAGCTTTTCACTGCGCAGGGCTACCACGCGTGTTGGAGCTGCAGGCTGGCGAAGATCGCTCGATAGACGTTTCGCTCAAGGGAGGGGCTCGCTCACCCGGACCGGATCCCCTTTTCGGCGCCTTGTTTCAGGCGCAGGCTCCACAGCCGCCGGGCAGCGAATTGCCCGAGCAGGGTCTGATGCTCGACGCTCCCCTGGTGCGGCGCAGGGTGACCGTGGCGGACCCGCTCGCAAGGCGTCTGAGCCTCCTGCGCGAGGGGGCCCAGGACCGCGGGGCAAGTCTGAGCATGCGTCGAGCCGGCCGCACCTTGAACCTGACCCTCGAACATCCCGGCGATCTCGTGGACGCCCACTTGATCGCCAACTTGAACGGGCACACCCAACGCGGTGGCCGGACCCTGAACCTGGCACTGCCCAGGGGTTTTGATCAGTGTCCTGAGGGCATCCCGTTCACTTGCGGGCTCGAGGGGCTCCGCGCTGGCGAGCCGCAACTCCTGCGCTGGGCGGCAGGTCTACCGGCCGGCCTGGGCCACGGATCCCCGGGCCGACTCCTGCCCCTGGCGACTTCGCGTTGACGTAGGAGGCCGGCCGTGGGCTATACTCCCAGCCCTTCGGTGGGAGTGGATCGGTGCTGGTGTGCCGCCCGGTCTTCAAAGCCGGTAGGGCCTCGTGAACAGCGGGGCCGGTGGGTTCGATTCCCATGCACTCCCGCCACCTATTCGCCCTCCCCTCCGGTTCCCATCCCTGATCCCCGAGCCTCTGCTGCGGTTTGACCCGGACCCCCGAGATCACCCTGCGCGAGTACGAACCCAGCGATGGGGAGGCCATTCTCGACGCATTCAATCGAGTGTTCGCAGGCGTCCAACAGGGCTTCGAAGCGCGCACCCTGGCCGAATGGCGGTGGCGCTTCGTCGACAACCCGGCTGGAGGGCGGGCCAGCCTGGCCCTGGATGAGCACGGGCGGGTGCTGGCCCAGTACGCGGGCTTGGGCGTGCGCATCCTGTTGGAGGGAGAGGAGGCGCTCATCAGTCAGTCTGTGGATTCTTTTTGCGACCCGAGAGTGCGCGGGGGGTTGGCGCGCGCCGGCCTGTTCGTGCAGGCGGGCCGCAGCTATGCCGAACGGCACGGATTCGATGGGGCTGGCGAGGATCGCATGATGTACGGCTTGCCCGTGCCGGCGGCCTGGCGTGTCGGCCGGGATCAGCTGCAGTACTCGATGCTCTCTCCTCTGTGGCGTTTGGAGAGCCAGGCTGAGGCTTTCGCAGCGCTTCGAGCCGACACGGATGTGGGCGTGGACGTGACGTCGAATGTTCCCCAAGGCGTCGACGCGCTGTTTGCCAAGACGTGCGCCGCTGAACCCGCTCGGGTCATCAAGGACCGCCGCTATCTGGCTTGGCGCTACGATGAGCGGCCCAACGTGAACTATCAGTGGTTGGTCGCACAGCGAGAGGGGGAGCTCGTGGGTTGGATGGTGCTCGTCGCTGGGCAAGTGGAGGGCCGGCAGGCACTTTGGATTCTGGACGGGCTGGTTGAAACGGGGGACGAGGGCGCGTTGCGTGCGTTGTTGGCCCGCGCAGCGCGCCTGGCGCGCGCTTCTGGGTTGGACACCCTGGCGCAGGTCACCACGGACGCGTGTGCAGAGTGGCAAGTCCTGCAGGATCTCGGGTTCTGGGTCGTACCCGGGTCCTACTCATTTGCGGGTCGTTCATACATGCCTCGCCGGCCCGTGGCGTGGTGGGCCGAACACCTGGCCCTGAGCCTGGGGGACACGGACTTGCTATGAGCGTCGCGCTCGAAATCCGCCCCCTGCGAGAAGGCGATGAGCAGAGCCTGCTCGCCACTTTCGAGGCCGCCTTTGGGAGAAACCTGTCCCCTCAAGCCTGGCACTGGGCCTTCCGCCAAAACCCCGCGGGCACCCAAGTACAAGTGGCCCTGCGCGGGGAGCAAGTGGTGGCCCAGTACGCCGCCCTGCCCAGCCGGGTGTGGATGGATGGTCAGGCGCGGGTGTTCTCACAGGTTGTGGACTCCATGGTGCACCCCAGCGAGCGTGGTGGCTTGGGTCGACAGGGGACCTTCGCCCGCACGGCCCAGGCCTTCTTTGAAGACCACAGCCTCAATGGGCCCGGTGGTGGGGAAGTCTCCTTGTTCTACGGCTGGCCCCTGCCAGCCAACCGACGCATTGGAGAGCGCCTGCTGGGTTACGAACGCTGTGGTCGCCAACACGCCTTGGCGCGGCCCGTTGAAGCGCTTTCCGATCCGGCGCCATCGTCCTTGGCCGAGCTCAACGTGGAGGAACTCTCCGGCTTTGATGATCAGGCGCAGTGGCTCTGGGAACGTTGCGCAAGGGAGATGGAGGTGGGCACGGTGCGCGATGGGGCGTGGTTGCTCTGGCGTTACATCTGCCACCCCGTGCACACCTACACGTGCCTGGGAGTGCGGGATTCGGAGGGAATCTTGCGTGGCCTGGCCGTGTGTCGGGCCGTGGAGCGCGAAGGTCAACTCCTCGCTAGCGTCGTCGACTGGCTCGTTCCAAGCGCCGAGCCGGAAGTCGGATCCCAATTGCTTGCAGCTGTCGAACTCAAAGCACGGCAGTGGTCGTGCGATGCTCTGGCGCTTTGGATGCCCCCCTTCAGTCTCTGGTTCGCCTGGTTCCAAACCCAGGGCTTTCAAATGCACCCCACCTCCTGGCAGCGCGTCGTGCGGTCCTTCGACCGGCGCGTAGGCTCTGCACTACTAAGCGAGGGCTGGTGGTACCAGCTCGGGGATAGCGACTTGGTGTAGTCCGAGTGGTTGGGCTGCTAGACTGCCGCACACCATGGCAAAGAAACGACGCTACTGGCTGCTCAAGTCCGAACCCAACGCCTTTTCGTTCCAAGATCTTCTCGATTCTCCCGGACAGACCACCCTTTGGGACGGCGTACGCAACTACCAGGCCCGCAACATGTTGCGGGATGACCTGCAGCCTGGGGACGGGGTGCTCTTCTACCACTCCAATGCCAACCCCCCGGCGGTGGCCGGCGTGGCTGAGGTCGTCCGCGCGGGTTATCCGGATCCAACCCAATTTGACCCCAAAGACTCGCACTTCGACGCCAAGTCGGACCCCGACAACCCGCGTTGGTTTGTGGTCGACGTGCGCGCACGAGGGGCCTTTGAAGAGTCGGTCCCTCTGGAGACCCTCAGGGCCACTTCGAAGTTGACTGAGATGGCGCTACTGCAGAAGGGACAACGCCTCTCGGTGCAGCCTGTGAGGGCTGCTGAGTGGCGGGAAGTGCTCGCATTGGGGGGGCGCAGGGACCTGCGCTAGGGGGGGCCCTGCGTTGGAGAGGGGTTTTGGGGGGTCTCAGAGCGGACTCCACGCCCGGGTCTTGGGTGTTCCCTTAAGGCCCTTTCAATGCTGGACTTACGTGCCAATTGAACAGGCCACCGCGCCGAGACCTCCCCCGTCCAGATCCCTCAGGAGGGGGTTCTTTCTTGATCCCTGGGGTTGTTTTTGGCTTCTAGCAGGGGTGAGAGGGCCCAGTTGGCCCCAGAAGACCCCTGCCGGAGACCCTCCGGCGATCCCATCGACCCCAACTCCAATCGCCCCATGAGCACCAACTTCGACCAGCTTGTCGAGACCGTGAACAACACCCGTGCAGACGTCGAGAAGGCCGAAGAAGGCAACAAGGCCGCCACCGCTCGCGTTCGCAAGTCCATGCAAGCCATCAAGAACCTGGCCCAAGACCTCCGCAAGGAGATGCTTGAGCTACGGGACTCGGGTGGCGCACAGCAAGGCTGACACCCCATTCACGGGGTCCACGCTTTCGAGCTGGGCCCTCATCCTCTTCCGGGGCCCTCCAGGACCGGTTGGGGAATCTACCGGCACCCTTGCCCCTCTGGGACAGGGGTGTCGTCGTGTCTAGGGGATGACGGCGTCGTCCAGCGAGGGCAATTGCAGGACCCTGTCCGCGTCGGGCTCGAGCGCCCAGTGCTGCTTCACGTCCTCGCGTGCAATGCCTCGATAGAGGTGCGGGAACTCCTCATTCCCCCGCGAGCGCTCCCAATCCACCTGGGGACCCACACGTTGCCCATCCAGCTCGAGCAGGAATAGGGCTTGAGCGTCGGCGAAGTGCACATCCAGGGTCTCACGCAGCTGGTGCGACTCGCTGAGATGAACGAATCCCTGCTCGCCCGGTGTGTGGGAATGGCTGCTCAGGGCGGGCTCCCTGTTGAACAGTGCCCGGGCGTCCTCTGGAGTGCAGAGGTGGAAGAGTCGGGGCCTGCCCAGTATCTGCAGAGGCGCCGAGCCCTCAGGCAGGATGCGGGACGCCATGCCTTCCTCCCATAGGCGGGTCAGAGCCGCCTGGCCCAGGCGCCCAAGGTCGCGTGTCCACTGACTCACGTACAAGTCCACGTGCGCCATGAGGACGTCATCCGAAAACTCCTGTGCGTACTGCCGCATCGTCGGCAGGGTTGCAGTCGGCTGCGCCTGGGCCCAGGTGAGTGAGTCCCGGATCGCGCGTTGCACCGCACGTAGCGTGGGCGTCCCCAACCCAGGCCGAGCGAGAATCCCGCCCAGGGGCAGGGGCATTTTCGTTTCCTTTTCCCAGCGTTGCCCGAGGTCTTCCACCAGGTGCAGGTTGTGGTCCGCGTAGGTGAAGCGACCCTCGTGGATGCAGACGCCGAAAGGCACCCGGCGGGCTTCGAGCTTCGGCAGGATCTCCGAGAAGACGCACTGTTCGCTCTTGGCGGATGGGTGGTACAGGCGCTGCAGAAAGGAGGCCGTCGTGTGCTCACCGGGGCAGAGCACCGTGTCGCCCGGACCTGGGACCCGGTCCGCGTGCGTGCTGAGCAGCAATGGGCCGTTGCCGAACCCCAAGGCACTGCCGCTAGGCAGCAAGCCAAGGTCGGTCTCGGAGAGCAGGGCGGCGTGAAAACTTCCCTTGGCCACGTCGAATTGCCCGGCCAGTAGCCGTTCGTTCAGGGTCTCCACATCCAACAGTTCGAATTCGAACTCCAGCCCCGGTGTGGAGACCTGGCCCGCGAGCAGAGCGTGGAAGGTGAACGTGTCATTGGGGCAGGTGGACAGTCCCAGGTGAATGCGGCGTGTCATGGATTCAGGTCTGAGTCAGATAATCTCTCGAGCCAAAGCCAAGGCGCTCGCTAGGGCCTCATCGAGTTGCCATTGCTGCTTGTCTCGTTCACCGGCAGCGTTCGACATGCCGCGGATGACCGTCAGGGGCACTTGATTCAGGTGACAGGCCATGGCCACGCCAAACGCCTCCATGTCCTCCGCCTTGGCGTCCGGAAAACGCATCCGTCGTTGCTCGGCCTGGGCAGCATCGCCGGCCGCTGCACAGACAGTGAGTAGGAGCCCAGCGTCTCCAGAGGCCAGCGGTAATCGGTCGGACACAGAGCCGTTCGGCCCGGTCCATTGGGGCAGGTTCATGGCCCCGGGACCTGCGAAGGATTGGCCCTCACCGGAGCCCACTCCATCGATCGCTACGGACTCAAAGCGCCAAGCAGATCCGACGGGGTGTGTGTCGCGCGCGTGGGTTCCGGCGCACCCAATCAACAGCACTCGTCGCGGGTTGAAGCGCGCGACCAGTTCTGCAGTCCGCGCAGCAGAAGCCACCGGTCCAAAGCCGCACAGCTCGCTCAGGCCAGAGCCGCGCGTCAGTCCACCGAGGGCTTGCAAGCGCTCACGCTCCAGTGGGGTTGGAATCAAGATCAGAGTCGGGGCTCCGGGGCTGAGGGGGGCACTCATGGGCAGATCATCTGGCAGTGCGGGCGCGCTCGCAAGGCGCGGCAAGCGGCAGAGGGTGGGACCTGGAGGCCAGAACGGGGGAATTTTGGCTGCGCTGGAGAGGCCCCTAGGAGGTGTCAGCTGGGGGTTTTCTCGATCCGGGTGGCCTCAGTGCATTCTCGTGCTCAGGGGAGGCTATCCTCCCGCGCCATGGCTTCCCGCCCACAATCCAGCAGTGCCCGGCGCGCTGTTTTTCCCTGGTGGACCTCTTTGGTGGTCCTGGGATCCGTGCTTTGGATGCGAAGCGGTGGCGTCACCCGGGCGGCGGAAAAACCTGCAGCGACTCAACTCTCCTGGCCCGCGGGCACGAGACCGGAAGGCTTGGCCGACCACACCACACCCGAGCTTGCTGATCCGTTACGAGAAACCGATCAGCGTGCCGAACCTAGCGCAGAGGGAAATCCGGCAAGGCCGCCCGTCAATGGGGATCTGAGCATCTCGCCTGGGACTCCTGCCCCTAGGTAGGACGCGACTCGGCTCGCCCGCTAGACGGAGATTGGTGCTCAAGAGGCCCGGCGGTTAGGGTCGCGGGTCGAATCCCCCCTCCCCTGCCCCGGTTCCATGAATTCATCTCCTCCCCCGCCTGATGGCGGTACGCGTGAACTCACCCTTCGAGCAGTCTTGCTCGGAATCCTGCTGTCCATCGTGATGGGGGCGGCCAACGTGTATGTGGGGCTGAAAGCGGGCATGACGGTGTCGGCTTCCATACCCGCGGCGGTCATGGCCATGCTGGTGTTTCGCATGCTGCCAAGGCGCGGATCGATCTTGGAGGCCAACCAGGTACAGACCGCGGCTTCCGCCGGTGAGTCTCTGGCCGCCGGGATCATCTTCACCATGCCCGCCTTGGTCATGATGGGGGTCTGGACGGAGTTCGACTATTGGACAGTGACTGCGGTCTCCTTTGCCGGTGGACTGCTCGGGATCCTGCTCATGATTCCCATGCGCAAGGTCTTTGTGGTCGACAACGACGAGCTGGCCTATCCGGAGGGGGTGGCTTGCGCGAAGGTCTTGGAGGCGGGTTCAGCCCAAGACGGTGATGAATCCGGGGCGCAGGCCTTGTTGATTGGTGGGCTCCTTGGAGCCGTCTTCAAGTTTGCACAGGGCTTCTTGCACATCTTCAGTCACAGTCTCGAAGTGGCTACGGAACGAGCAGGCCGCATCTTCTATTTTGGTGGAGATGTCTCGCCCATGCTCGTGGCCGTGGGCGCAATCGTACGGCTCAACGTGGCCGTCTTGATATTCATCGGGGGCGTGCTGGCGTGGATCATCGGTATCCCGATGTTGGGCCTGCCTGAGGACACGAGTCTGTCGGCCGTAGACAAGGCCTGGGACCTCTGGGGCAACCAGATTCGCTATGTGGGCGTGGGAGCTATGGTCGTCGGGGGCATGGCTTCGATCGTCGCCGTACGCCACGGACTTGTGCGTGCCGTATCGGAACTGACGGGTCGAGGACGCGAGCAGCACAAGAACGGGCAGCGGGACATTCCGTCATTCCTGATTGTCATTCTCTCGATCCTGTGCATCAGCGCCGTATTCGCCATCTACTACAAGTTCACCGGCGGGCGCATGGATATCACGCTGCTCTCTACTGTGGTGATGTTGGTCATGGCCTTCTTCTTCACAGCCGTGGCGAGCTACATCGTGGGCCTCGTGGGCAATTCCAACAGTCCGGTGTCCGGCATGACAATCACCGCCGTGCTGTTCACGGGGCTCATGCTGAGCGTGTTTGACATGCAGGGCCCTGAGGTCATGGTGGCCATCATTGGCGTAGCGGCCGTTGTGTGCTGCGTGGCTTGCACGGCCGGGGATGTGTGCAACGATCTAAAAACGGGGTCCTTGGTAGGGGCAGCTCCCCATCGGCAGCAGATGATGCAAATCGTAGGCGCTGGTGTGGCAGCTTTCGTCATGGCCCCAGTCCTGACCCTGTTGCACAACAACACAGAAGGTGGAATCGGAGGCCGCTTGCTTCCCGCACCTCAAGCGGGACTCTTCAAGAGCCTGGCCGAGGGATTCGCTGGCGTGGGTGAGCTGCCCTGGCACTTGATCCAAATTGGCGCAGGAGTGGGGGTGGTGATTCTCATTCTCGATCATCTTCTGAAGAGTCAAGGCAGCGGGTTCCGCTTGCACTTGATGCCCGTCGCGGTCGGGATGTATCTGCCCTTTGGTTTGGCCACACCGATCTTGCTGGGTGGCATTCTGGCCCACTTGGCCACCCGGGCTGCGGACAAGAGCGAGCACGACTCAATCCTGCACCGTGGCGTGCTGTTCTCTTCGGGCATCATCGCTGGTGAGGCGCTGATGGGCGTCGGGTTGGCAGTTCTCGGGGCCCTAGAATTCAAGGGACTCGTCGACGTGCACCCGCTGGCTTGGGTCACGGGTCTTGCGGCTCTCTTCGTCCTCTGGCTGTTCCGGGCCATGATTCGCCCGAGCAAGTGAGTCCGACTACCCCAATCGTCACCCATGATTCTCGACACCTTTGTGGATGCAGCTCAGCTTGAGTTGCGACCGATCCCGGTCTATCCGGCTACCCCCGATTCCCTCGATGCGCTGCTGGGCGAGGCACCCGAGTCGCGGGCCTGGGCGGCTGCTCACGGCTTTGAGGCCAAGCCCGCCCAGTGCTTGGTGTTGCCGGGGCCCGCTGGGGGCGTGGAGCGCGTGCTGTTCGGTGTGCCCAGTGATCCGACCCTCTGGGACTGGGCGGCGCTTGTCGGTGCCCTGCCTGTCTCCTCGCCCCCTGCAGTCTTTCAACTCCAGCAGCTCGATAGCCGGCAGGCAGACCGTTGCTGTTTGGGGTGGGCCCTGGCTTGCTACCGCTTCACGCGTTACAAGACACCCACATCGGACCTGCCACGTTACGCGTGGCCGGAGGGCGCCAACCGCGAGTCGGTCACGCGCCAGGCCGAGGCGATCGCCCTGGCGCGCGATCTGGTCAACACACCCGCCGAGGACATGGGGCCCGAGGAATTGGCGGGGACAATCGAAGGTGTGGCTGGGCGTCACGGCGCTCACTACACGTGCATCGAAGGGGACGATTTGCTGCAGCAGAATTATCCCTGTGTCCACGCGGTCGGCCGCGCTGCGGATCGCGCGCCGCGCCTTGCGGATCTGACCTGGGGGGATCCAGATGCCCCCAAGATCACGCTCGTCGGCAAGGGCGTGGTGTTCGATTCGGGCGGGCTCGATCTCAAGCCCTCGGCGGGCATGAAACTGATGAAGAAGGACATGGGGGGCTCGGCCTCAGCTCTGGCCCTGGCCCACGCGGTCATGGCCGCGGGCCTCTCTGTTCGCCTGCGCTTGCTCGTGCCCTGCGTGGAGAACGCCGTCTCGGGCAATGCCTTCCGGCCCCTAGATGTGCTCGATTCACGCAAGGGCAAGACAGTCGAGGTCGGCAATACGGATGCGGAAGGCCGGCTCGTCCTGTGCGATGCACTGGCCGAAGCCGATGGGGAGGATCCGGATCTAATCTTGGACTTCGCCACTCTGACTGGCGCGGCCCGCGTTGCCCTGGGCACGGAACTGCCCGCCTTGTTCTGCAACGACGATGCTTGGGCTGACGACTATCTTGGGGCCGGGCTCGCGGTCACGGATCCCCTCTGGCGCCTGCCCTTGCACAGGCCCTACCGGCGCTTCATCAAGAGCCCGGTGGCAGACCTGAACAACATCAGTTCTACCCCGATGGGGGGGGCTATCACTGCAGCGCTGTTCCTCCAGGAGTTCGTTTCCGACGGCCAGGCCTGGGCTCATGTGGACACTATGGGCTGGATTGACTCTGCGCAGCCAGGGCGTCCTGTGGGCGGTGAGGCATTCGGAGTCCGTGCGGCCTTGGCCATGCTCGAACAGCGCTACGGCGGTTGAAGGCCGCGCTGCACTTCGCAGGGGTCCTGGGTGCGGCCTGCGCATGCGTGGCGCCACCGGTGGGTGGACCGGGCCCAAGTCCTCCGCCCACCTTCGGGGCCTGGACGAAGTTCCTGGGTGGAAGTCACCTTGGCGAATTCACAGCCACCCCATTCGGGGGGCAGGGCGAAGTTCGCATGCAGGAAGGCGCGCTGCTGTTGCCCTTTGGCTCTCCCCTCACGGGCGTCACCTACAGGGGCAAATTCCCCACAGACGGCTACGAGATCGAGTTCCTAGCCGCCCGCTTGTCCGGAACGGACTTCTTCTGCGCACTGACGTTTCCGGTGCTCGAACAACACGCCACCTTGGTCTTGGGCGGTTGGGGTGGATCCCTGACGGGCATCTCTTGTGTGGACGGAGAGGACGCTTCGAGCAATACGACGCGCCAATTCAGACACTACGAGACGGGGCGCGAGTACAGGGTCCGTGTGCAATTGGCCGACGGCCGCTTGCAGTGTTTCGTGGACAACGAACGGATTGCAGATCTCGAGGTCGCCGCCCACCGCTTCAGCTTGCGGCCTGAAGTTGAACTCAGTCGGCCCTTGGGGCTCGCCAGCTACATGACCACGGGCCGCATTCGCGGCCTGCGCTTTCGCCGCGTCGTGCTCGCGGGCGACCCTATTGATTCAGCGCGATGACCTGCATCGTCAGGGGCATGGAACTGGAGTCGTCCAAAGCGGTAGCCGCTTCCATACCCGCTTGCGCCACATCGCGCACATTCGAGCAGCTGTCGTAGGCCTGGTGCATGGCACCCAGGGCGTACTCGGCGCCGCTGCCGAATGCGTAGTAGCGCGTGTACTCCTGCACGGAGCGTAGGGGATAGACTCCGAAAATGCCGGCGGGTGAGGCGATCAGGATTTCCATCTGCAAGGAGTCGAAGGGATCGCGCTCGTCTTCCTTGGGATTCAGGAAGTAGTCATCCTTCAGTATGCCTTGCATGTCGACGAAGGTCTCGAAGATGCCCTGGGTACTGGAGAAGTCCCGTGCTCGTTTCTCGTCAGCGAAGTAACTGTTCAGCAGCAGTTGCGCGCTGGCTGGACCGGTGGGTGCGAGCCAAGCGTCGCCCACCTGCACGAGCTTGTCGTGGTTGGCCACCAGGGCGGCTCCCTCCAGGGTACTGCCGTACTTGGCCAGGGAATCGGCAGCAATGCACACCTCTCCCTGCTTGCGCGTGACGAGAATCGTAGTCATGGGGCAGGCCCGCCAGTCAGGCAGCGTGCAGAACTAGTTGCGCCACTTGTGGGTGAAGTGGGCGGGGTCCGGCATCATCTCAAAGGCAAAGATCAAGGCTCGGCGACGGATCTTCGTTCCAATCCGGATGTCGCAGCGCAGCCAATCTTCGGAGATCTCGATTTGCTTGCGGGGATTGTCGGGGTCGACTTCCTGGTGGGTTTTGACGATCTTGGACCAGTTGCCGCCAGCTTCACCCTTTGCGAACTTCGTGTTCATGATGGGGAATGCGGCGGAGCGTTCGCCCGTGTTGGCGTTGATCAACAGCAGGTTGTCTTGCTCCAGGTCCAGGCCGTCCAGAAGGGAATCCATGACGGGGGTTTCCGGGTCCGCTACCTCTTCGCCTTCCTCGACCTCTTCCTCGGTCGGATCCGGGGCCTTGCCCGCCGACCTGAAGGCGACCAGGTAGGTGCCCGGCTCAAGGGCGGGTTGCAGCATGGGCTCCTTGATGCTGAGGAAGCCGAGGTGCGCGGGCGCCTTCAGGCTGTCGCGGCGAAAGCCCGCGTCTTGGGATTCTCCGAGTTCCTCTAGCGGAACGTACAGCAAGTACTGGTAGTCCTCGATGATCTGGTAGTTGTCCGGGGCCCCTTCATCGCCCGAACTAGCCAACCAGCGGTCTTTGGCGATGACTTGCTGCGGGTCGTACGTGACGCCGTTGGGCCGGTGATCTGAGCGACGCACTTCGCGATCAAAAATCGCGTTGGCCATGTCCACTCCCGAGGCCCCGGAGGCTGCAACGCGGAAACCCATGGCGTTCGTGACTTCGTCCCGGGGCGTGCTGCGGCGGACGGAACAACGTGCGACCCAGCGGGCGTTTTGAAACGAGCCCCCTACGACAACGCGGTTGTTCCCGTTCCACTGCGGAACAAAGAAGAGCTTCTTCCTTTCACCAGGGACGCTGTAGGTGTTTTTCTTCCAGCCATCGGGGGCCACGTAGGGGCTGGAGGTCCACTCCCATACGTTGCCTGAGAGTTCGTACAGACCTTCCGCGGACTTACCCGCCTCGAAGTGTGCCGTGGGATAGGGCTTGGCATGACCGCGAACTTCGTTCGTGCCGCAGTACTTGCCAGTCTCCCAATCATCACCCCATGGATAGGGGTCCTTGCCCGAGCCGCGAACCGCGTGCTGATACTCCGCCTCGGTTGGCAGTCGTACCCCAGCCCAAGCGCAGTAAGCCTCGGCATCGGCGAAGTTCACGTGGGTGACAGGCATGCGTGCGATGTCTTCGGGCAGGTCCCATGCGGACTTCTGCCAGTTCTCTTCCCACCAGGCTTCCGTGTCAAATTTCTCCCGCAGCACGCTCTCGCCGTCGGCTCGACGCTGCTCGTTGACCGCGTTCATCTTCTCGAACCAAGCCAGGCGTCCATCTTCGATGGCCTGCGCACCCCAGTCCTGGAGCGGCCGGTGGCCCGTGGCGCGCGCGAAGACGGCATACTGCTCGTGCGTCACCTCGGTGAGACCGTAGAAGAACTTGGAGACGGCCACCTTCCGTTGTGGTGTCTCAGCGTCCAAGACGCGCAGTGCAGCGGCTGCACTGGGGATCTCATCCACCAGGGCTTGAATTTCTTTGGGCGTGGACCCGACAACCGTTGTGCCGCCACGGAATTCGACCAGGCCGGGGGGCGTCAGGGATTCTTCTACCCGGGGACCCTCCTTGTCTGAGCAAGAGCAAGATCCCAGGGAAGCGGCGGATACGAGGGTCGCGAGAGTGGTGGAGAGGAACATGGGCAGCTGTGACTTCAAGAAAAGGGCCGTGGAAGCGGCGGGAGGCAGATTCCTGCCCCGCTGGGCCTTGGGGGTGCGGGGCCACCCCACTATCCGCTATCCGTGCAACCGACGCGCGTAACACATCCAATGGGCAACCAGGATAGCGCTCACCCCCCAGGGTGCAAGATCGCCTCAGGCCGGGGAAACGCGACCTTGGCGTGGACCTGGCCGGCGGGCGGCCGACCCAGTCCTGTAGCCTACCGACCGCTCTCTTCGGAGGTCTGCCCAGGGCCCACACCCGCGGCCTCTAGATCCTTCTGCGGGGCACTCAACCAGGTCGCTCCATGGGTCTCAAGCTGGCCCAAGAAGACGTCCAATACCTCGGGCTCAAAAGCTTTGCCCGACTGGGATTCGAAGAAGTCGATCGTCTTGTCCAGGCTCCATGGGTTCTTGTAGGAGCGCTTGGTTGTGAGCGAGTCAAACACCTCGATCACACACAGGATGCGCCCCGCTGCGGAAATCTCATCGCCCTTCAGGCGCAGCGGGTAGCCGGTCCCGTCCCAGCGCTCATGGTGTTCGGCGACAAAGCGGCACACATCACGCAACTCGCGGTGGTTGCCGAGCTTGTTGGCACCCACCTCGGGGTGGCGTTGGACCTCCTTGTATTCCGCTGGAGTCAGGGGGCCCTTCTTGGTCAGGAAGCCCAGGTCGTCGAGGTAGATCTTGCCATAGTCGTGGGCAATGGCAGCCAGCTCCAAGCGTTCGATAGTGACCGCGTCGAGGCCCAGACCGCTGGCAATCTCACGGCAGTACTTGCGGGTGCGTTCGCCGTGCCCCGCCGTGTAGGGGTCGACTCGTTCAATCGTCTGAGAGACCAAGTCCGAGAGGATGTCGACCATGCTCTGGAATGTGAATTCCTCTTGCTGGCCGCGCAGGTCTCGCTCGCGCAGGGCGCGGTGAATCGTCGCGCCCAGGACTGCTGGATCCACGGGTTTTTGTAGGTAGTCCACCGCACCATCTTTGATCGCCGCCACCGCCCCGTCGATTTGGGGGTAGCCGGTCATCAGGATCACAATGGCCTCGGGCCGCATCTCTCGCGTCATGGCCAGAATCTGGCCGCCCTCGGCATTGCCGTCGAAAACCACATCGCTAACCACAGCATCGAAGGGTGTCACCTCCAGTTGTCGCTTGGCGTCTGCTGCGGAGGCGGCGAAGCTGACCGCGAAGCCCTGGGCTTCGAGCAGGGTCCCCATCAATTCGAGGGTGCCGATTTCATCGTCGACAAGCAGGACTCTCTTTGATGTGTGCAGCATGGAGGGTAGGCGCGTGGGCCCGACGCAGGACTTGTACCAAGCCGGTGGCAATGGAAACAGTCTGCACTACCCTATCCTCCCGCCCACTCTGTTCTACTTCGCCGCATGAGCCCCGCATCTCCCTCCGAACCCATCCACGTGCCCGCCGATTCCAGCGGCCAGAGGCTCGATCTCTTGTTGGTGGCCTTCCTCAAGGGGCTTTCGCGCTCTCGGATCCAGTCGTTGATCAAGGCCGGGCGTGTGTTTGTTGATGATGAACGTGCGGCCCGCCCCGGACTGCGGCTGAAGGGGGGAGAGCGGATTCGCGTCGAGGCTCCGCAAGCCGAGGTGGCGACCACCCCGGCAGGTCGCCCCATCCGAACTCTGGACGTGCTGCATTCCGATGAGCACCTGATCGTGATCCACAAACCGGCGGGCCTACTGGTTCACCCCACAGACCGTGTGGCTGGGGGCACAGTGGCCGACTTGGCCGAGGAGCACTTCGGCGAGCTCCCTGAGGTTCAGGGCGAGGGACGGGCCGGCATCGTGCACCGTCTGGACCGACTGACCAGCGGTGTCATGCTCCTGGGCCGTACGCCCGCCGCTCTGGAGAACTTGAAACTGCAATTCAAGGAACGGCAGGTGCAGAAGACCTACCTGGCCCTGTGTCACGCCGAACCGCGCTTTGACAACCAGTGGGTGCGCGAGCCCATCGGGCTCGACCTCCGCCGTCGCGACCGCTACCGCGTGGTGCCCGAAGGAGAGGGCCGCGAGGCGGCAACCCTGGTTGAGGTACGCGAACGGCTGAAGGGCTTCACGTTCCTTGCGGCCCACCCCAAGACCGGCCGCACCCACCAACTGCGGGTGCATTTGAGCCACCTCGGTCACCCTATCGTGGGCGATCGTGTGTACCGCCACCCAGGTGCCTTACCGATCCCCTTGCCCGACGATGCGCCTGCCATCGGGCGCCAAGCGCTGCACGCCGCGAGCATTGCTCTGACTCATCCCGGATCTGGGGAACGAGTCACCTTCGAGGCGCCCATGCCAGAGGACATGCTGACCCTGCTTGAATACCTGCGCTCGCGCGCGCGGGATTAGTCGAGGGTCAGAGTTAGGCTCGTTTCTTCACCGATGTTCACTTCGACTGACTGTTGCGCAGTCGACCCGTCGAGCCCGCGGGCCTGAACCGTGTATTGGCCTGGGGCAAGGGGGCCCAAGAAGCGCTTGGAGAGCTGCACGTCTTCCGACAGGATCGCCTGTGCGGACAGTGCAGACTGTGTGCGCCCGACGGGGGTGACCTCAAGCTGGTTTTCGTTCAGGAGCCGCACGTGCGCGCCACGAGGATTGCCCGACGAGTCGCGCACTTCGACAACCAGGCTGCCACCTGCTTGCAGTTCGAGCTGGGCCGCGTTGACACCGCCCGCTTCCAAGTTGAGCGACAGTTGGGCGCACATTTGATCCTTGCTGGCTTGGATCGTGGCTGTTCCAGGTGGCAGGCCTTCGAGCAAGAACCGACCTTGGCTGTCCGAGCGCGTCCTGCCGTAGGCGATCCCCGTCTGCGGAGATAGAACCGAGACGTCGGCCTCGGCCAGGGGGCGGTTCTCGAGCCCGACGACCGTCCCCGACACCCGACAGGTGCTGGCCAGGACCAGCTCCACGACTCGTTCCTCCGCAACGCCCAACTCGATGACCGCAGAACGTGCCAGTCGTCCGGCGTCATCCCGTGCGCTGAGCACGTAACGCCCGGGCATGAGGCCCGTGAACTGTGCTCTGGTCTGCACGCGCTTCGATTCACCGCCCTTGCCTGACTGGATCGAGAATCCGTTCAGGGCGTGCAGCTGAATCTGGACGAGGCCGGTGGCGCCTTGCACCGTTCCGATGAGGCTCCCCGTAGGGAGGTCGATGTCCTGTCGGAAGTCGGCAACGGGGGGGACATCTGCGATGGCGACCGCACGTTCGAAACGACCACTCTCGAAGAACATCACGGGCCCGTGGGACTCCAGACTCATGGAATAGGAACCGTCGGGTCCGATGATCGCCGTTCGCGCGGTCTCCAGGGCCGTTCCCCCCTCCGTGACAGCGAAGAGGTTTCCGTGGTCCATCGGTTCTCCCGCACGCGTGACCGTGCCATGCAACCGCACGGCAGCCCGAGGCTCGACCACCTGTAGGACGACCTCTGTCGCTTGGCCCGGCTCGACGACGACGCTGTGTGTGATCAGATTCTCAAAGAAGCTGGGATCGGTGTCTTCGGCCAGATCCATGAATGCAGCGACGATGACGTACTCGCCGGGCAACACAGGATCGAAATGGAACTCGCCAAACTCATCACTGCGACGGCTGCCGAGCTTGTCCTCGCCTGTCAGAAGAACCACATCCATGCCCGGGGCCGCTTGGCCCTGGGCATCAAAGACCCATCCGTCAATCCGTCCGGACTGATCGAAGCGAATGATCACATCGCGCCGCTCATCGCCGGGGCGCAGATCCACTTGAGTCTGTGCTTTTGCCGGTCCGCGCTTGGCCAGCAGTGTCTGCGGGCCACCGGGCAGCGCGGGGAAAATGAAGGCCCCCCTTTCATCGGACTTGGCTTTCTCACCCCAGGTGGTTTCGATCTCGACAGCGGCCAGGGCCAGGCCCGCGGCGTCGAGCACCAAGCCCTCAACCCGGGCAGGTCTCTTGAGGGTGACGTCGAACCAATCGGCGGAGTGCGGCAGGTGCACCCTGACGAGTTCGCGCCCGCGGCCTTTGCCCCAGCCTTGCGCCGGTGAGTTCAGGATCAGGGCCCACTCGCCTGGGCAGAACCCCTCAACCTTGAATGTGCCTGCGGGGTCACCCAGAGAGCGGGCGAGTCGCAGAGGGCCGGGTGAACTCCCATCTTCCAGGGGTGGGGGCGTGTGGAAGGCATTGAGCAGGACCACACCCACGGGCTGTCCGCGATCATCTCGTACGCGTAGGTTGAGCGAGAGGTCACCGGCCGACTCGTGCTGGGGAACGCGTTCCGGAGATGAGAATTCAGAGGGAATTTCGGTGCGCTCGGACCCCGCAGGTGAGGATTCCTGCAGTGGAGTTTCGAAGGGCTCCTGCAGCGCCGGGCCGGGTTCTGCGGTAGTTGGGTTGGTGGGTCGGGTGGGAGGGCCGCCGGGGGCCGGACCGGCTCCTGCATCCAACCACAGCACTGCGAACAGCACCACGCCGACCACAATCAAAAGGAACGTCAGAATCAGGGCGCGCACCCCAAAATCCTAGCAGGTGGAGCGTGGGGGAGCAGGCCGGGTTTGCCACCTGGCGCCGAGGTCTTGGGGCCGACCCGCGGGGTTCACCAGCCAAGGCTCCAACCCGACAACTCGCCCCCGAACGAATTCAGCGGCTCGAGACGTACCGATCGCCCTGCTGGAAGTACTCGGTGACTTCAGTCAGGGTCGCGGTGCCCGTGTAGCGGCGAAGCACACTCTCGGTCACCGCTGCTGGGATATGCGGGCGTGCCGATTGAGAGCGGGGGCCATCGCGGTCCTCGTCACCGTAGGTCCCCAGGTCGTGCAACACGGCGCTGAGTGTCCCAGCGCGGTGTTCTTTCAAGAACCGCACCAGTCCCCAGGACAGACCTGCACAGGTCTCATCGAATGTGTCCGGTTCCCAGAGCGAGAGGTCTTCGAGGGCGAGTTCGCTCCCGGTACGCAGGCTCCAATGCTGCTTCAGTTGTTTCTCCCAGTCCTTCTGTTGATCGTGGGGGGGATCGTCCAACCTTTGGGGGAAGCAATAGACGGAGTTCTGAACCTCGTATTCAATGTCCCAGGCGACGGCTCGTTCCATCCAGTGCGGAACCGCGCCGAAGCGAGATTGGCACAGGGTCGAGGCCAGTCGGTGCACCATTTCGTTGTCCGTGCGATAGCTATCGCGCTGCACGCCCTTCTCGATCCAGGCGGCGCACAACGGTTCATCGAGCATGAACCCGTTCCCGGTCTGGGCTTCCTTGCCCCAGGATTGTAGTTGGGGATAGCACGTACCTAGGAACTCGAGCACTGAGAGGTAGTCGGCGCGGTCATGCAGCCGCAGAAGTACCACAGGCTGCTCTGGATGCTCCTCGCGGATTCCCTCATCCGAGCGGGCCGGTGCAAAGCGGGGCGCGGGCAGTAGCCGGTCGAAGGTCTCGAGGGTCTCCTGGACGAGCTTCTCTTTCTTGCGAACTGAACGATTGAACTCAGAACTGGAGAGGGTCATGACTCGCATGTCCTCGTCGAAGTCCATGCGGTAGCCCATTTCCTGCGCCCAACCCCGCCAGCGGGAGATCACGGCCTGGCCTCTCGCCGGCAGTTCAACAGGCCATTGGCCAGGCTCGAACGACTTGCGTTGCCAGTGCACCAGGCAGCGTTCGGAGCCGTCGCCCTCAAGGGCGTTGCCGTTCGGGGTTGCGGGGGCGCTCAGACTGCTCAAGGCGAGCAGCGGCAGGAATGTACGGGTAGCCAGTCGGCCGAGGGCAGTACGCATGGGTGAGTCAGCAGGTGGAGGATGTACCCCCCGCGTGCCGACAATCGTCGGCTGCGAGTCCCGGTGGGAGGTGGGGGGGCGATTCTCTTATCGACACGCCCGAACGGCTCACCTGAAGCCCATTCCTGGAATGCGGCTTCGTATTTCTCGGCCTGAATCAGCCAGTGGCGTCTTCTGAATCAGCCCTGGCGGCCCCTACGGCGGGGGCCTCGCGGCGCTTCTCCCCCTCAAACTCAGCGATGGCCTCCAAGAACAGGGGGCCGGGGTCGTCCGCCTTGCGCTCGCCCACACCCTTGAGCGCCAGCAATTGGGTGCGGTTGTTCGGTCTGTGCCCTGCCATCAGAGCCAGGGTGCGGTCGTTGAACAGAATATATGGCGGCACTCCACGTTCCCGGGCCAACCGCCTGCGCAAGACCCGCAGGTGCTCAAACAGCTGGGGATCCGGCGTAGGACCGCCTTCCTCAGCAGCCTGGGCCAGGGGCGTGCGGCGCCGCTTGGATCCGCCAGGCAGGCGTGGCAGGAAGAGGCTGACTTCAGCCTGCCCGCGCAGGACCTCGGCGCCGGACTCAGTCAAGGACAGGGTTGGGTAGTCACCACGCGCCAAGGCGAGGTGTCCCAGACCCAGGAGCTGGTCAATCCAAGCACGAATTCCCCGTCCTGGCTGGTCCCTTAGCAAGCCGTAGGTGCTGAGCGTGTCGTGGCCCCGCTCACGGATGCGCGCCGTGTCCGCACCGCGCAACACGTCGCTCACGTGCCCCGCGCCGTAGCGTTGGTCGCAACGCACCACGCACGAGAGGATTTTCTGAGCCACAACTGTCGCATCCTGGACCGCTTCCAATTCGCCCAGGCATACGTCGCAGGCCCCGCAATCTTGCGCCTCCCAGGTCTGGCCGAAGTGCTCCACCAGAGCCCGGTGGCGGCAGGTGGCGCGGCCCGCTAAGGACCAAAGCTCGGAGAGTCGATCGAGTGCCGTCGTAAGGAATTGGTCCATGCCCTCCAATCCCTCTTCAGCCCCCTCGCGCGCGCTGCGCTCGAGAATACCGCGCCAACCGTGGTAGTCGGCCCCGGAATACAGCATCACGCAGTCGGCGCCCAAGCCATCGCGCCCCGCCCGCCCGGTTTCCTGGCTGTACTGCTCGATGCCCTTGGGCAGGCCGGCGTGAATGACAAAGCGCACGTCCGGTCGATCGATTCCCATGCCGAAGGCCACCGTGGCGACGATGACGTCCGTCCCCTCGGAGAGAAACGCATCCTGAGCCCGGTGGCGTTGGACGCTCGTCAGGCCCGCGTGGTAGGGCAGGCATCGCACACCCCGCGCGGCCAGCTTCCTGGCTAGGGATTCTGTGTCCTTGCGACGCAGGCAGTAGACGATGCCTGCCTGCCGCGGGTAGCGATCGATGACCTGCATGCACTGTCCAACCAGGTCCGTTCGCGGCAGTGTGCGGTAGGTCAGGTTCGGCCTGTCGCAACTGGCGACCAGTTCGAGCGGTGAACTCAGGCCCAAAGCGTCGATGATGTCCGACTGCACGCGAGGGGTGGCGGTGGCCGTCAGGGCGCTGACGGTGATGTCCGGATGACGGGCTTTCAGTTCCCCCAACATGCGGTACTCGGGCCGAAAGTCGTGGCCCCAGTGGCTGATGCAATGGGCCTCGTCGACGGCGACCAACCAGGCACCGGCGTCGATGACCCGCTCAAGGAACCCGGGAGCCGCCAACCGTTCAGGAGAGACGTACAACAGACTCAATTCCCCACGGTCCAACTCGCGCCGCACTTGCCGCAGTTCATCTGGTCCCTGGGAACTGGTCCACATGCGAGCTGCGATTCCGCTGGCATTCAGACCGTCGATCTGGTCCTTCATGAGCGCGATCAGAGGGCTCACCACCAGGACCAAGCCTGGCTCGCAGAGCGCGGGTGCCTGGAAGCAGAGGCTCTTGCCTCCCCCGGTGGGCAAGACCACCAGACTGTCTTGCCGCTCCAGCGTGGCCCGCACAGCCTGTTCCTGAATGGGACGCAAGCCATCGAAGCCAAAGGTGGTCCGCACGGCAGCCTGAATCTGTTCAAGCCGCTCTTCGAGGGATTGCTGAGGGACTTCCCGCTTCACCGGGACGCTCGAACCGGGCGGCAAATCCCACGTCCGCAACCCTTCTCCGACTTGATCGTCTTGGCCTTCCGAGTCGGCCTCTCCGTCCCCCTCGGCGAATAGCCACGAGCGATCTTCATCACCCAATTCCGGAGCACGCTGGGAGGGTTGCGTCGGGTCTTGGGGGCAGTCGGTCAAGGGCGGGCACCTTGCAGAGGTAGACCGATTGGACCACTTCCCGGTATCGGATCAAAGCTCGAGAATCTCCACAATCTCGCCGCAAATTCAACGGGCCGGCTCAATGGGTCGACTCAATGGGTCGACTCCGAGCCGGGAAAGCCTGCCAGCGCTTGGACCTGTCCTACTTCTTGGTCAGGATGCGGTCTTTCAGCCAGGTGAACACGCCGTTATTCAGGCGCTTGTCGTCCAACATGTCCTTGGCTTTGGACTTGAGGTTCTGAAGTTCCACGTACTCCAGTCCGTCGTTTTCCTCGTGGCACTGGTCGCGCAACTTACAATTGGCCGCTTTCCCCTCCTTGGGGCTCACGATCAGGCATGGTAGACCGCCCAATTCGGTCAGGGCCGGCCCCAATTTGAACCCCAAGGCTGTCGCCGGAGGGTTGAGCAGCACGGTAGCGCGCACGTTCTCGTCATCGAGGGCGTGGCGCAGCGCCAGGTTCGAACCTGCTCCCATACCGATCACGGTCAGGTTGGCCGTGTGCACTCCCTTTTGGCTGCGCAGGAACTTAGCGGCAGCCGTCAAGTCTCGGACCGCAAAGGCCCACTGGGTCGTCTGGCCACGCTCGTCGAGTTTGGCCCAATCGAGCTTCTCGGTAGCGCTTTCCCCATGACCGCGCAGGTCGAGGACCAGGGTCGCGAGGCCCTTCTTGTTCAGGTATTGCGCCAGGGGCAACAGGCTCCTGCGGTTCTTGCCCGCGTCGTGCACGAGGATCACCGCGGGAGCGCGCTTGGTCCTTGAACGCGGGGGATAGTAGTTGGCCGCGAGATGCAACCTGTCCGAGGTCGTCAGTCGCACCAGGGTCTTGGTCTCATCCCCAAAGAGGGGATTCGTAGGAGATCCCTCGCTTGAGTCCTTTTCACCGTCTTGGTAGACCGCCTGCGGCATCGTATCCGCTTGCGGGCAAGCCGAGGAAGAACAGACGGAGGCAGGCACGATCACGGGCAGAGCCGCGAGGGTGAAGGACAAGAGCATGCTTGGGGGCGTATGCGGGGTGGGGGGAGGGTCGCTGCGGCGTTTTCCACGGAGACCCTATCCCGCGATTGTACCGGAGTAGGGAGCCTACGCAATCGCCTACCCGCGCTGATGCGGCTGGCAACGGACTTTGTGTATGGCTATCGGGACTGACTGGGTTTAGTGGGCCAGCCGTTCAAAGATCGGCCCATAGTAGTGAGTTTTACCCCCAACCCAGGTCCTGCCCCCCCTCATGCTGCATTTGCCCCCATCTGGGCGACTCAAACTCCCACACCCACGGTTCTGCGCAGGAACGCTGCTTCAGAGCCGGCCCACTAAACCCAGTCAGTTCGGTTCCTACCCCAGCTCCAGCTGCTTGCGCGCATCGATTTCGTCCCGGTTCAGGGCCGTGATGGCGTCCTGCAGCACATCCGACAGGTCGGAGTCGGGACCCAGGGCCCGTCTCACATTGCGCATCAGCTGGACGGTCATGCGGAACACTCGGCAGATGTCTCCGCTCGCCGATCCTCCCAACTCCTCCAATTCTTCAAGCTCCGCTCCCTCGTACCAGCGCAGGACGACTGGGGTCAGGCCCCAGTCTGGGCGCTTGACCGGGGGGTCGATGCCCAGGCGCGCCTCCAGCCCGTTCACTTCACGGACTACCGCGCTGACCGACCGGCGCAGGGCCCCGTACATGCGCTCGGACACCCTGGGTGGGTCGTGGCGTCGACGCTCTTCGTAGACCAGCCCCACCAAGACGCTGGCCAGGGCCTTGGGATTGAGGTTCTCGAGGGTGCCGCGGAAGAGCAGTTCGCTCATTTGCAGCTCGTACCCATTCAGAGTGCAGGCGATGCGGCCACGCGGCGTAAGGGAGTCACCATCCAGGTACTCGAGCTCGTCGAGCAGGGCCAGGTAGCGGTCGATCGAGCGCCGTTGGTCACGGCGCTGTCGTGTGCGTGCCTTTGCGTTGCCTTCGCGACCCTGGTAGCAGTTGAATGAGCGTTCCCAGGCCTCGTGCAGGTACTCCCTGCCCACGCGTTCCACGAGGTGCAGGATCGAAGAATAGGAGAGGTTGAAGCGACTCGTCACGGCCTCGGGTTTGCCTGCGAAGAGTCTCTCGAGCGGGGCCTCGAGCAGGTCTCGGTCTCCAAGCACACAGTACACCTGGCCCTTGCTGTCGATTCCCTGTCGTCCCGCGCGTCCCGCCATCTGCAAGAAGTCGCGCGTGCGCAGGTAGTCGAACGAGACGCCATCGAACTTACGGAGCGCGTTAAAAATCACCGACCGAGCGGGCATGTTGATGCCCAGTGCAAAGGTCTCGGTCGTGAACAACAGCTTCAAGAGACCCGCTGTGAACATGCGTTCGACGACCTCCTTGAAGACGGGCAGCATTCCGGCGTGGTGGTAACCCACACCGCCGCGGGCCAGGGCGAAGATCTCACCGCGCAGGACGCGCTCTTGCAGTTGAAAGACCTGCACCAACTCCAGCTGCAGCGCCTCCATCGCCTGGGCTTCTGCGGGTGTTAGCAGCTGGCGGTGTTCATTGCGTCGCGCCAGCCGCTCGCAGTCCTTGCGTGAGAAGGAAAACACCAGAGCCGGTAGTTCGCATTCACTGACCAACTCGTCGAACAGGGGGGTCGGATCGGGGGGCGCGCTAAACGTTCGCCCGCCACGGCGCCCGCGGCCATTCCGGCGTCCACCCCGTCGGCTTGAAGTGGCAGCTTGGGCGGTTCGAGCCCGATTGCGGATACCCTTGAGTTTCCCTGGAATGAAGGTTCCGTTGCGCTCGGTCCAGCAATAGTGGGCCAGGGGCACAGGTCGCTTGGACTCGCGCACCACCTCCATGGGTTGGGTGCGGATTTCGCCCAGCCAGGACCCGAGCTGCTCCACGTTGCTGACTGTCGCGGACAGGCAGATCAAGCGCACGCTTTCCGGCAGGAAGATCAAGCTCTCCTCCCACACGGTCCCCCGTTCGCGATCATCCATGAAGTGGATTTCGTCGAAGATCACGAAGCCCACATCGTCGAGCAACGAGGGGTTTTCGAAGATCGCGTTGCGCAGGATCTCGGTCGTCATGATCAACACCCTGCCGCGCGGGTGGATCGTCACGTCCCCCGTCATCAAACCGACGTCGACATCGGGATCGTCCCGGAAGTCGCGGTACTTTTGGTTGGAGAGCGCCTTGATCGGGGAGGTGTAGATGCAGCGCTTGCCACCCTTGACGGCTTCCTCGATCGCGTACTCGGCCACCAGCGTCTTGCCGGAGCCGGTGGGGGCAGCGACCAACACGTTGTGACCCTTGCGCACGGCATCCAGCGCCTGGATCTGAAAGGGCAGGAGGGTGTAGCCCTTCCACTCTGTCAGTCGCTTACTTTGAGCACCATTCGGCGACCCGCCGGGCAGGAAGCCAAAGGGCGTCTCATGGGGGTCTTTGGAGGGGCCCTTGGGCATGGCGCCGGCAGGGCTGGCAATACTGACCGACTTCACAAGTCAGTTCTTGAGCCGGGCCCTCCCAGTAGGTATCAAAGCAAGCCGGTGTCCTTGAAGAAAGCCTGGGGGGCCCCCAGGTTCGGAATTCTGCCACCGGACCCGCTCAAAATTCCTCGGCGCGCCCGACGGATCGACTCAGCCGACGCCCACACTCATCGACCCTCACCAGCCACGCAGGTTTAAAGCACTGACCATGGACAGCAAGCAAGGCAACCAACTCAACCGTCACCTGGCCCACATCAAAGTCGTCTCCCGCCTGTTGGGTCACGAACTGCACTCCCAGGGAGCGGGAAAGAGCATCACCTTCTCGCGCGAGCAGGTGGTCGAGATTCAAACTTCCCTGGACCTCTTTATCGAAGAGGTCGGCCGCCGGGTTTCCAGCAGCCCGGGGTCATCCCGTCCCGTGCAGGATGTCCAAATGACAGAGACCCGCTTGGTCTCTGCCCGCAACTAGCGGGCCTGTTCCCCAGCGCAGCGGCTCGTCCCTCGCGAGGGGAACCTCTCCGGGATGGGACCCCTAGACGCCGCTTCCTCGACGCCGCAAGACGCGGCCGTCACCAGACGCCCCGCGCGCCACCTCGGGTCGCGCGGTTCGGTGCCTGCCTGGATCCCGATGTTGATCGTCTTGGGCGGAGCTCTCTGGCTCTGGCGCATGACTCAAGACCAGGTGCGTTCGCGCGGGGTGACGCGCGTGGACCTGACCCGTAGTGTTCTGCGTCCTGAGGGCCCATGGGTTCCGAAACAGTGGTCGCGCACGTTGCGCAGACTCGTGGCGCAAGAGGGAGCGGTTCTGGTCGACGAACCGCGTGCCTTGGACAGTCTGCGCGCGGCCATCGAAGGCCTGCCTTTCGTCGCCGAAGTCGGCCCGCTGCGCGTCATCTGGCCTGACGGCCTCGACTTGTCCCTGCGTCTGCACGAACCGATCGCCTGTGTCCGATTGGGATCCAAGTACTATCCCGTGGCCATGATTCCGGACGAACAGACCGTGCGCGGCGTGCTCTTGCCCGGCGCGGCGGATGGTCCGCATCTCGTGGACACGAAGCAAGGAGACTTTTTCTTGCCCGTTCTGGCTGGTTTTGATGGAGAGCGCGCCCGCGGAATCGCAGTGGGCGAGGAGATACTCGACGGATCCGTGTTGGCGGCCTTGGACATTGCAGACTCGTTGGCCACTCATATGAACCCCGGCCAACAGTCACTGCTCGGTCGCGTGTTGATCGACGCAACTGAAGAGCAAGCCTTTGACGGCCTGCCCGGGGGCGCGCGCTTGGACTTGGAAGGAGTTGGCGAGCAGGCCTATGGTCGGCGCATCCACTTCGGCCACGCACCTTGCGAGGCCGGGCCGGGAGAGCTGCCCCTGGACCTAAAGTGGGCTCATGTTCTCGCTGCGCTTGAGCGAGGATTTGACACCGTGGACGTGCGCTTCGATGTGGCCGAATACCACGATCGAGAGGAGCCCTAGCATGATCGCTGCGGGCATCAGCTGGGTCCTTGGATTCACGTTCTTGGCGGCTCCGACGCTGGGGTTCGAGGCCTTCGACGATCTGCCGCGCTCACCTTGCCTGCTCCTGATTTGGATGGCCCTGGCGGGTCTGCCGAGGGCTAGGCAGGAAATGGATGAGGCGCTGAAGCCCGGGTGGCGCGCGCAGACCCTGGCGCGCGTTTGCAAGTCACTGGGGTTGATGGGACCCCTGTTGTGTCTTGCGGGAGCGTTGGACTACCGAGCAGGCGTGGGAAGCGGGCCCCTGTTCCTCACGCTTGGGTTCGGAGTCGGTCTGGCTCTGTTGCTCCAGCTGGCAGCCCAACGCGCGCGCCGGTCTGAACTCGGATTCCTGCGCTACGGCTGGGCTTGGTTCGGGTGCATGCTGCTTCTCCCATCCTTGTGCGCGGTCTCGGGATGGGATGGCTCTCCCGGCGGCGGTGCAAGCCGGTGCGGAATCGTCTCGAGTGCTTCACCACTGGATTGGATCTACGGGCGTGCGTTGAATCTGGACTTCCGCTGGCCGATCTACCCCTACCTGCTGGTGCTGTCGCTCGTGTTCCTGGCATCCGATGCACGCCGTGAATCACCCCTGGCGTCTGAGGCTGCTCGACCATGAGCCGGATGGGACGACTGATCGCGCTGGCCGTATTGGGCTGCTGCAGCGCGCATGCGAGCTTCGCATGGGTTCAAGTTGGTGCGGGAGAAGACCTGCTGGACTTCGTGCGCCTGCGGTGCTTCGGCCCCCTGGACTCGCTCGTCTTGGACATGGGAGATGCTGGCCTGACGCGCGTGGAGTTGTCGTTGGCTCAGGGCGAGGAGATGTACTGGGTCAAATTGCCCCTGACATCGAGGCCCTTCGACACCACGCGCCCGGACATTCAGGTGCCATCCGACTACGGAACTGCCAAGTGGGGGGGCTGGGTGGAGAGCGAAGAGCGCGACGCCCTGTGGCAGGACCTGCCTGCCGGATTGAAGGCTCGGCCGCGCCCGCCCGTTCGACCCGACGCCGTGCACGCCAGTCCGTCCTCCCTGGCCCTGGCTTTGGCGACTGCCCTGCTCGTCGTCGGCCTGCGCTCCTTCCCAAGGCGTGCATTCTTATTGGCTTGTGCCCTGGGCGCGGGAGGTGTGTGGTTCGTGCAGGTCCAAGGGGAACCCATTCCATCCCAAGTGCGCGTGCTTGAGGGTCTCGGGGCAAGTGACGCAGTGGGGACCCGGTGGCTCTTGGCGCGCAGCGCGGATGAGGATCTCATCGTCGATACGGAATTTTGCCTGCGGTTGGAGGGCAGCGGGCCAGGTCGACTCGAGTGGAACGTGACTCTTGGGGATTGGGGCCAGACCCATCGGGCCAGGCTCGCCGGCGAGACCCTGACTTCCTTCTTTGACCTCGATCCCGGGACCCGGCGCTGCACTCCCGAAGTCAACGCCTGGGGCAGCCTGGATCAGGTCTGGACCCGATCCGGGGATGGAACCTGGGTGTACCACGGAGCCTGGGCCTTGGGGGCTCCCCTGCCCCCCGCCGCCCGGGCCGCGTCCGGGCAGGGGCACCCGGATCCGCCCGGTTGGCTTACCTCTGGCCTGCCCATGGGGACTGCGGTCTTGGTGGCCCTGCTGGGGCCCGACACCTGGTCGGGGCCTGAGCAGGAGGCGGGAGAGGTCTGCTGGTTGCGCTGGGTGGCCTGGAACACTGCCGGGGGCCATTGATAGCGCGCCCGCGGGACACTAATCTCTTGGGCCCCTTTTCTAGAGATCCGCGAAGCCACGAACCCCCGCCGGGGATCGAGGCAGCCTGCGGCGGTGGAGAAACCACCGCCAATTCCCATTGAGTGGCCCGACGCAGGGCTCAGCAAGATGACCACTACCCACGTCCGCGCACAGGACACCGAAGAGCGCTGGTTGCTCTACGATGCCCGCGAGCACACCCTCGGCCGCATGGCCGCGGCCATTGCCAAGAACCTCATGGGCAAGGACCGTCCCACCTACACCGCCTCCGAACTGGGCGGCGCGCACGTCGTGGTGATTCATTGCACCAAGCCGCGGCTCAGCGGAACGAAGGCGGAGACCAAGATCTACTCGCACTACACCGGCTACATCCGGGGCTTGCGCGAGGTCACGATTGAAGAGGTCGTCGAGCGACGTCCCGAAGACGTCGTCACCCTGGCCGTCCGGCGTATGTTGCCGAAGACACGTTTAGGCCAATCGATGCTCAAGCGCCTCAAGGTCTACACCGGCGCCGATCACCCCCACGGCGCACAGCAGCCCGTGAAAGTCACCGAGCTCTAGGGCTCTCCCTTCCAAGACCGCTCACAACCAAGCACCACGTAACACGAAATCATGGCAGTCAACAATCCCTGGACCTGGGGCCTCGGCCGACGCAAGAAGTCGATCGCCCGCGTGCGCCTGAAGGCCGGTTCTGGCGGCTTCATCGTCAATGGCCGCAGCATGGAAGAGTTCTTTCCGACCCTGCAGGCCGCTCGATCAGCGCGTGCTTCTCTGGTAGCCACCGAATCGGAGACCACCTACGACGTGTTCTGTAACGTGTCCGGCGGCGGCCTCACCGGGCAGTCCGAGGCCGTCATGCTTGGGATTTCCCGTGCACTCAAGACGATCAACCCCGCGACTTTCGATGTCTTGCGCGAGAACGGGCTTCTGACTCGGGATGCGCGCGCCAAGGAACGCAAGAAGTACGGTCGCCGAGGTGCGCGCCGTGGCTTCCAGTTCTCCAAGCGCTAAGTTACCGATTCGCCTGCGCGCGACTCACGGAAGGGCTTTCACCCCGGGGCCCTCCCCGTGGGTGGGGCCCTTTTTCGTAGGCAGTTAAAACAGGGGGCCGACGCCCCCCAGGAACACGACCATGGCTGGCCACTCACACTCCGCCAACATCAAGCACCGCAAGAACGCGGTGGATGCCAAGCGGGCCAAGATTTTCAGCAAGCTCGCTCGCAACGTGATCTCCGCCGCCCGCCAAGGCGGTGCGGAAATCGAGACCAACCTGAAGCTGAAGTACGCCGTCGAGAAGGCCAAAGCGGCCAACATGCCCAAGGATAACATTGAGCGTGCCATCAAGAAGGGGGCCGGCGACAAGGGCGGATCGGATTTTGAGGAGCTGATCTACGAGGGCTATGCACCCGGTGGGATCGCCATGCTGATTTGTTGCCTGACGGACAACCGCAACCGAACGGCTCCGGACGTCAAGTACACCCTTGAGCACGGCGGCGGCAATCTGGGTGCCACGGGCTCCGTCTCGTTTTTGTTCGACTTTCGCTCCATCTTCGCGGTGGACATGACAGGCGGAGAGGGCGGACAGGCCACCGACGAAGACGCGTTGATGGACCTGGCCTTGGAAGTGGGCGCCGAAGACGTGGACGTGGACGGGGACGTGGCCATGGTGCTTGGCCCGGCCACCGAGTTCCTGGGTTTGAAGGAGGGCTTGGAGGGCGCGCAGCTTTCCCTGCTCTCGGCCGAGACGGGCTACATCCCTCAGACCAGCGTGGTCGTGGAGAGCAAGGAAGACGCCGCCAAGGTGTTAAAGTTGATCGACGAATTGGAGGAGAACGACGACGTTCAGAACGTCTACGCCAACTTTGAGATCGACGACGCCTGGCTAGAAGAACTGCGCAGTTAGGGGCCAAAGTCCGTCGCTGGACGGCACCCGCATCCCGTTCATGATGCGCCGGGTCCATCCCAGTCGGATTCTTGCGTGACCCGCCCGACGGAAATGGGCAGACTGGGCAGAGACCGTTCCATCCAAGCCCGTCTCGCAACCTGCGGGCCTGGCATCTCCTACCAGCATTCACAAGGACCGCTTCCATGGGCGACGGACTTCGAACCCTTCGCATTCTGACCAAGGACGACTCACTGCTCGCCTCCGCACAGGCCGCGCTCACTTCCATTGATGGTTGGGAGCTGCATCAGGTCGATGACGCTGAGACCCTGCTGGCGAGTCCTCCCTGCCCCGGCGATCTGCTGCTGATCGACGTTTGGATCGGTGGCCAAAACGCCTATGAACTGTGTCGTCGTCTGACGGGACACACGCGTTGCCGTACTTTCTTGGTTGTGGATCTCGACAATGATCTGGCCGAACCGATCGCGCGCTTCTGTGGAGCGACCGGCGTGTTCAATCGGCCCTTGACTCGCCGTGCGTTGTCCGATGCGCTGGCGAACCACACCACCGCCGCTCCAGCCCTGGCCGTGTCGAAGCGCACGGAAGGCGCACCCGGCTCAGAGGGCGTTGAGTTCCCCTCGGCCTTGCTTCGAGATCTGCAGACCGGAGCGCCGGACCAGAGTCTGATCGCGGCGATTATCGACAGCAGTACCGGGCTCTTCAACTACGCCTTCCTCAACTACAAGCTCGACGAGGAGTTCAAGCGGGCCCGTCGGTTTGGTGACCCCTTGGCTTGCGTGATGCTGGGCTTTGAGGGCCAGGCCAATGACGAAGTGCTGCGCGAGCTAGCCGGCATTTTCCTCGCCTTCTCGCGCGATACGGACATCCTCGGTCGATTCGATGAGAGCTCGTTCCTGTTCCTCCTGCCGGGCACAGGCGTGGACGGGGCATCGATCATGGCGCAACGGGTGGCGCAGATGGCAGAGGAACGTGGACTCAGCGACCTGGTCGGCGACCCGCTTTGCATGTCCGTGGGCATTGCCCACTACCCTGCACCCGAAATCAATCAGCGCGAGGACCTGTACCACTCCGCGCGGGACGCCTTTGTCAGCGCGCGCGACCAGGGCGGTGGCGTGGTCGTGACCTACTAAGACGCTGGCTGGGCGGCTGCCTCGGACCCGAACTCAGAATCCGACGCGAGAACCCGGAGAGGTCCCACCCTTGGAGTTGTCCCACCCTCAAGCGCGCGCCCAACTCACCTTGGACGAGGGTGGGCAGGCGTTGCTTGTTGTCGGCCACTGCCTGAGCCTGGGGCACGCGCAATCCGGCGCAGCTCACATTCCGCTTTGGGGCGATCTGGGCGAGCGCGTCTTGGAATTCACCTTGCGCGAGTCCTTTCACGGGGGTGCGCGCTGGCAGGTGCGGGCGCTGGGCAAGGGGGAGTCGAGCGAGCCCTTGGACTTGGATTCGTCACCTGGGATTCCGATCGGGTCCGCCGGGACGGTTCGCCTCAGCCAACCCGACCCGGCAAGCGCCGCCGCCGTGTTGGAATTGCACGGTAATCTGGATGCTGAGGGTGCACGGCGTGTCCTGCTGGTGCCCCCGGGTAGCGGAGGGGCTCTACGTTTTGGACCGACTTCGGACTGTCATCTCTTCTGGCAGGGGGCCGATCCACAGGCTCACGTGCACCTGAGTGTGTGCGGTGAGTACGAGGATCTGCGCTTGCACTTGGACTGTGGCGAGGGCCTGCGCTTGCCCGACGCGGGATCCGCCGTCCATTGGGAAATGCCCTTCCCGCCCAGGGATCGCGTGGAGGTCCTCTTGGGCGATCTCGATTCAAGTCAGCCGCCCTGCGCCCTCTGCCTCTCGCCTTCCAGGCCGCCTACAATCGACCCGGGATCGCGCTGACCGTCGCGCGTCTCCACACCATGGACTGGGAGTCATTCTACAACAGTTTCCGTAAGCCGGACTTCATCCCCGGCTACGAGATCCAAAACCGTCTGGGTGGCGGCGCCTTCGGAGATGTGTACAAGGCGCGCAAGCAGTCGATTGGCAAGTCCTACGCGATCAAGTTCCTCAAGCTGGAGGACGATGGCCAACGCGAAGCGGTCGAACGCGAACTGTCTCACGTGGGACACTTCGCAGCCATCGACCATCCTAACCTGGTGACCATCGAGGACATGGGCGTCGTCATGGGCGTGCCCTACTTGATCATGGGTTACGCGGGCGAGGAGACGCTCAGCAAACGGTTGACGCGCGGGGCCTTGGAGGAAGAGCAGGCCTTGATGACGTTCACCCAAGCCTGTCGCGGGGTCTTGGCCCTTCACGATCGGCGTCTCGTTCACTTTGACCTCAAGCCGAGCAATATTTTCCTAAAGGGGGAGGTGGCACGCGTGGGGGACTATGGTCTCTCAAAGCTGCTTACCGACGGTCGCATGACCCTCTCCTTTGGGCGTGGCACGCCGCAGTACATGGCTCCCGAGATGATGCGTGGCCGCGCAGATCATCGGGCCGACCTGTACTCATTGGGCGTCATCCTGTTTGAGTGCCTGACGGGCGGGCAACCCTACGCGCCCGACGAGGGCGGAACCCTGGTCCTGCGCGATCACGACGCGCCACCGGACTACCCCACGGGCTTCCCCGAGCGCCTGCGTCCCGTCGTGACCTCTTGCCTGAGGTTGGATCCGGCCGATCGCTATCAAGATGTGAGCTCCCTGCTCGAGGCCTTGGGGCAGACTGCCCGACAGGGGGAGTCTGTGCGCTTCGAACCGGCACCTGAGACACAGGCGTCGCCCCCTCGTCGGCGCCCTGCGGGTGGTCTGACCGTGGCCGCTCTGGCACAGGCGCGCGCCGTGGATCCCGCTCGAGAGGCATCACGCCCCGCGGCTGAGCCGGGCATCCGAATCGACCCCCCAACGGACTTCGAGTTTGCAGCGCCCGCTCCGGGAGTCGCAACGCCGGCCATCCCAGTTCCCCCGCACGTGGAAGGCGGGACCCTCGGGACGATTTTTAGCAGCATTGTGGTGGCCATGGAGGTGTTGGTGGCCATGGTCACGGTCTTGCTCAAGACGATTCCGTCGGCCTACGCTGGCCTTGGCGATGCACTGCTGCGTCGGCCTCATGGAGTCGGACGGCGCGCGATCGGCTTCGCGACGTTTTTGTTGCTGATGATCGCTGCCGGATTCTTGGCCATGGGCGTTGGATTGAGCATTCTCAGTGCTTCCAAGGTAGCGCCTTGAGCCAGTCGCCTCCCGACATTGATCGGCTTCAAGCTCTGGATGACGACGCCTGGGCTCGGGTAGAGAGTCAGTTCGCGGGCCGACTCTATGCCTACGTCGCTCGTCGAATTCCCGATCAGCAGGCGCGGGAAGACGTCCTCCAAGACATCTTTCTGGGCGCCGTGCGCGGCATCAGCGGTTTTGATCGGGTGTACAGCATGGAGCAGTACCTGTTTGGCATCTGCCGCAACCGCACGATTGACTACCTGCGCAGGCGCCGAGATTCCACGCTCAGTACCGGGCTTGCGGAAGAGGACGACTTGGACCCCTTGCAGCAAATGGCAGTGGACCCGTCCACGCCGGGCTCCATCGTGGGCAAGCGGGACTTGCAGGCACGCACGCGTGCGCTGTTGGTTCATGTCTTGCGCGAGTGGGTTCAAGAAACCTGGTCTGTCGGGGAGTTCAAACGCTTGATGGTGATCGAGGCCTTGTTCCTGGGGGGCTGGCGTAATCGGGACACCTGGCAACACATGGGATTGTCGGGGGAGCGCGCCGTGGCAGGCATCAAGTTCCGGGCCTTGGCGCGCATGCGTTCGCTCGCCGGGCAACAGGCCGACGACCGCAAGTTGCTGGCCGTCCTATCGGAGGAGGAGGGGTCTGTGGGCGGCGCGGAGGTCCTGAATGTGGCCGACGAGTGGGCAGCCTCCAACGCGTCTTGCCCCGCCCGCCACTGGTTGGCGCGACACTTGAACGGAAGTCTCGACGAGGGTCCCAGGTCCTTTGTTGAGTTTCACCTGGAACAAATGGAATGCCCATGGTGTCTGGCCAATCTGGACGATTTGCAGCAGGAGCGCGTCGCTCCACAGAGCCTGATCGAGCGCGTGCACGCTTCCACCATGGATTTCCTCAGATCCCGTACCCTGCCCAAGGGCTCCTCGTAGGCCCAAGGCTGGAGTTCCTACCACGGCAATGCAGAACCGCTCTCCACAACGGGCGAACCGGTCGCTGATCCTACTACTGGTCAGTGCGATCGCAGTCGTGGGGTTGACGTTCATCGTGTTCATGGGCGTTCGTACGGATCCCGCTCGAATGTCTGGCACGCGCGAAGTCGCCTTGAATCCGGCACACCCCGGCTACCCAGATTCCGGGGCTCCAGAGGCTCGCTCGCTACGGGGCGAGGTGCTGTTCGACGAGGACATCGATCCCCGGAGTGTGACGGTTGTCTTGAAGGTGAGCCAGGTTTCCAGCACCTCGACCTTCAAGTTCCAGCTTGACGTGCGCGGGGAGTTCTATCGCGCGGATCTGCCGCCTGGCCAAGTGAGCGCGGACTTCGTGCTAGGGCAAGGACAGGAGGTCGTGCACTCCATTGCGAGTGTCCCGATGGAGCCAGGTGGCGAATACTCCCACCTAACTGTGGACCTGCGTGGGGCCTTACACGTCTTCACTTTCGAGGTCTTCGGACCCTACGGGGAGCCTGCGCCCGACATCGTCTTGTTTTGGCGCAGGACCCGCGAGGGCGACGGATCCGCTGCCTACGACAACTGGGTAAGGGGCCCATCCCCCCGTACGCTGACGGTTGCCTCCGAGTGGGTCGATGTGGCGATCGTGGCTAGCGGTGCGCGCGTCTTGGAAGTCCCCGCAGTAAGCTTGAGCCGCTCATTCCAATTGCGCGAAGGGTACCCAGTGCGCATCGCCCTGCCCGAGGGCCTACAACCTGCTGAAGATGGCGTGAGCCTGGCCCTGCGTCTGGAGGCCATGGACCCCGACCCGCGCTTCTCCAGAGCGACCAAGCGGGGCCGCAAGATCCTTGAGGAAACAGCGGAGCACACCTTTGAGGGGGATACGGTTGAGTGCCTTGTTCCAGCGCTGGGCATCTATGCCGTGCGCTGGCGCGCCTATCGCGAGCTTTCGGAAGACGGGCTCGAGATTTTGCACCTGGAGGACAACCCCGGGCGAGTTGAGGTCTCGCCGAGTTCTCACTCCACCCTATTCCAGCCGTACTTCCCGTTGGAACTCTACCGTGAGAAACTGAAAGACTCTTGAGCTGCCCCCACCTGCACCCATGACCCGTTTGGCCCTCCTGCTTCTGATTCTGCTCGCGCTAGTGGGACTAGGGACCTTGGTCTCGCGCACGGGATTTGACGGCAGCGAGGGGCTGACTCCAGATTGGCCTGGCCCTGCTCTCGATGGTTCAGAGGAGAGCAGGTCTCCACTCTCAGACGGAGGCGCAGCAACACTCGACGGCCTCGATCCGTTTGACTCCGTGTCCACACTTGAGCCTTCGACTGGATCTTCGACTGGATCTTCGACTGGGGTACGGATGTCCGCGCGCAGCCAGACCCTCGTGCGAGTGACTCACACGGATGGCAGCGCCTTCCCCGGAGTCAGGCTGCTCTTCTTCGATCGCTCGCAAGCGAAGGGCTGGCAGGCGCAATGGTCGGACAGCCGCAATCGCAGCCTCATCATTCGCAACCGGGGCCAAGGCTTCGAGAGCGACGCAGCAGGAGAGCTCTTGATTCCTCGCGCCTCAAGTGGCGTGCTGACCACGCGCAACCCGACACAGCACGCGGATCATGAATGGTCCGGACGGTTGCCGAAGACTCTCACTCTCGTCGTGTCGACGGTGTCCGACCTGCGGCTCAAGATCGTTGATTCCAAAGGCCGGCCTCAGTCGGCCGTCGCCGTAGTCTTGGAGCGTGTCGCGGACGGAAGCTACTTGCCCGTGCTGAATGGCACGAGCACGTCTCCCGCTGGAGAGGTCTACTTTCCGAACCTGCGTCGCTCCCTCAAGGATCCGGCCCCTGGAGTGCGTTTCGCAGCCAGTTTCGGATTCCCGGCGGAAGACTCCCCGCACGTGGTGTTTGATCCCCTCAATCTGCCTGAGGAACCGCTCGTGTTGACCCTGCCCCCCGCAGGGAGTCTGCACGTCCAGGTCTACAACGAGCAGGGGGTCCTGATGGACGAGGTCGTGAACGTGAATTTGGGGCGACTGGACATTTCAGGTGAATTCCAGGGCCTGATGCACCGCCGCTTGATTGGAGGCGAGGCTGTCTTCGGGCACGTGGGTCTGGGCGCGGGGTTGGCGGTGCGCCTCGATGGCTCGCGCGATCGTCCCGCGCTCGTTGAGGAAATCACGGGGCCCAACACTGAGGGGGCGGAGAAGACCGTTGTCTTGCGCTGGACTCAGCGTCATCCGGTGCTGATCGGCCGAGCTGTGAGCGCGGGAGGGGAGATTCTCGCCGTGCAGCGCGGACGCTTTGCCCTCGATCAGGGCCAGGGCCCCAGGGGTGGACCTCCCCTGACCACGGACGAGGAGGGGCGCTTTCGCATCGTCGTCACCCCTCCCATGCAGAGACTCGACACGGGCAGCCTCACGGGTGTCCCGGATCGTGGGCAGCCCTTCCAACTCGTCGCTACCCTCTCCACCAGCGTGGGGCTTGCACCACTTGAAGCCTCCCATTCGTTCCGCCTGCCTGACTCAGCGGGGGAGTACGACATGGGGGACTTGCTCTTTGAAGAACGCCCGCTGCTGGTCAGCGGACGGGTGACCGACATTGCCGGGGCCGCTCTGATCGGAGTTCAGGTGCGAATCGAGGAGCAACTGCCGGGCAAGCAGACTTGGCGACCTGTGCGCGAGCAATCGGTGATCACCGATCATCTAGGTCGGTACACGATCTACGGCAGCACAAGCGGCCAGCCCCTGCGCCTTGTGGCGCTACGGCGTGGGTTCGCGACCAGCATCCGCGAGAGCTTTTCCCACGGTGCGGCCGCCCTGGACATCATCTTGTCGAGCGAGCCTGCTCCAGGATCAGAAGACGCCCGGAACCGGCGCCCCAAACGGGGCAAACCCGGATTGGTGCCTAACAGGGATGGCCGCGACTGAAGGCCAGGTGGTCAGTTCGTGAAGGTCACGCTGATGGCATCCGAGAAGGTAGAGGGTACGCCGGTGTGCCGGGCCCAGTACTGCCAGTTCCAGGTAGAACCGGCCGTAATGGCGCCGCCGATGGAGCCGGGCAACTGACCCGTTCCAGCGCCGGTATTCCCATTGATCACGTCTGTCGTCAGCAAACCACCGGCGTCAATGACCCCCAGGTCGGCGGTGTAGCGGCCGATGGCGGCTCCCTGCAAGCAGAGGTCGCCGACGGCGCCGGGGGGATCGGTAATGACGCCTGTTGCTGAACCCACCAGCAGGTAGCCGAACTGTCCCGGCGTTCCTCCTGAGTAGGTGAAGTTGATCGAGCCCGCTCCCAGGGAGCAGGTATCGACATCGATCTGGGGTCCCAGGGTCGACGGACTGCAGTAGCGTGTGATGTTGGTGGAGCAGTCGGCCGGGAAGTCAAACTGGGCGATGCTGTTGCCCCAGCGATTCCCCGTGCGAGCGAACTCTTGCATGGTCCAAATGGTGTCATCCACGGGATCCACCGTAGTCAAGCTGTAGTCACCCCAACGCGAGCCCTGGTTGTAGGCGGCCTGCCCGGGCTTGTACTCCACTGGTTCTGCCATTTCACCCGAGGGATCGGTTGCGAGACGCCCAGTGTAGAAGGCACCCGCGTAGCGGTTCGCGTCCGAGTTGGTCCCTCCCAGCACAGCATGCCCGTCAGCGGTCACGGCGATGGAGGGGTTCCAGAAGTACAGACTCTGGTTGACCGTGTCGCGAATCGTACCCAGCTGGACCTCGCTCATGGTGGCGACATCGAATTCGTAATACCGACAAGCCGCGCGATTGTTCACGTTCGTCGAGTGAGTCGTCCAGACCGACCCTCCACGGAAGATCGAGTTCATCAGGCGACCGTCGAGGGTATCCAGGCTGGAACTGCCCTTGACCAGGGCGTTGGGCGGCGAGCTCCAGCTCTTCGAAATCGGCACGAAGGTGGAAGTCATACTCGGTGCGGTGACCGGCGGATTGATCGTGCGAATGCGAAACTGATTGGAGGTGCGCCAGGAAACGGCGTAGGCGGCGCCCACATCATCCCAGTGCACGCAGGGCTGAATGGCCCCTTCCCAGTTGAGACCGCGGAAGGCGCTGATCGTGCCCATGCTTTGGGAAGCGGCCACCAAGGGCGCCTTCTCGATAGCGAACAGAGTCATGCGGCTGCCCGTGCCCACCATGTAGGAAGACGTCATGATCCAACGCGCATCCACGCCCAGGGTCGGGTAATCGGGCCACTTGCCGGCGTCAGATCCTGTTGCGGGATTGAAGGACGTCTTGAACCAGCTGCCGGTCGGGTCGGACGCACTGGAGACGGCCAGGTAGATGTCGTTATTGAAGTCCGTGGCGATCACGATGAAGCGCTGGCTATCGGGATCGAACACCACTCGCGGGTCGCCCGCGTTGCCACCCACGCCGAAGAAGCTCTGCATCGAGGAGCTGAACACCCGTGTTCCGGTGGCCTTCTCGTAGATCGAGATGTGCATGTTCACCACGGCCACAAAGTGGTTGACTCCTACGGCCCCGCAGGTATCGGGCGGAGTCCAGCCTGCGCCGGGGTCGCTCATCGTCGGGCCTTGGAACTTCTGCAGCAGCACGGGCAGGGTGCCGTTGCCTGAATAGGTGCCGCCGCCAAACTGACCCGCGCCCGCGCTGCCGCCTGGTCCCGAGGTCTGGCCGCTGCCTGGCCCCACCAGCGAAAGGGGGGGAGTCATGAAGACCGGACTGGGTTGGTCATCAAACACCCCCGTACCCGTTTCCCACGTCAGGCCTGCGTAGCCGGAACCGGTGATGACGTCTTCATAGGTCAAGTCTTCGAAGTCCAGCACCTCGCGCTGACCCGTTCGCGAAGACACGAATGCGAAATCGTCGAGGGCATACCAACCTGCGCCTTGGTAGGCCGGCCCGGCCACGATGACGATGCGATCGACGTCCTGGAGATCGATGGCGAAGTAGGAGTGCTTCACAGTGAGTTCGGGATGCACGGCCGACCGCTGGACCTCGACTCCGTTGCGGTAGCCGATCGCCTGCAGGGACTTGGCAAAGGCACCGCCCAAGTCGCCGTGGCCGGCTACAAAAGCCCCTTCAACATCCACGAGTTCTTGGAACCCGATCCCCATTCGCGTGTCGCCCCACTTGTTGAAAAGGTAGTGCTTGCCAGAGTGGGGGCTGTAGTTGCGACGGATGCCTGGCACTCGCCAGCTTCCCTGTCGACCGTTGCGCAGCTTGGGGTTCACGAAGTCTCTATCCTCGCGCAGGGCCTCGCGGCGCATGACCTCTTCCATGCTCTCCACACGTCCAGGGCGTGTGTGGGGGACCAACTCAGAGCGCATGAACAGCGGTTCATCCGCGCCCCCTGTCGTCGCCGTCTGGGGCGGCGGCACAACCTGAACATCGTCCTGGGCCATGGCTCCCGAGAGGGGCGCCAAGGCCAGAAGTGAGAGCAAACTGAAAGGAGCAAGCGTGGTGGGCTGTTTCATCACTCGAGGGCGGCATCGCCGCAGAGGCTGCGAAATGGGGAAGGGGCCGTGAATTCAAGACTCACACTGGCCGAGGTCAGTCTACCCCTCATTTCGCTGGAGGGCCTCATCTTCTTAGCCCACCCCCCCTGAGTCCCGGACGGGCGAGTTCACTGGGCGCGCAGGGGGCTGAACAGGTCTGAACTGACTGGGTTTAGTGTGCATCCATCGCGGGAATTGCCCCCAGCTTCAGTGAAAGTGGGCTGGCGGCCTGCAGGCCCCCTTCCTCAGGCGTCGGGTCCCGAATGGTGGCCTCCAACGTCCACAGGCGAGGCCAAAGGAAGGAATGCTGTTTGTGGCTAGGTGCACGGAACCCAGTCAGTTCTGAACAGACCCTGCCACTCTATCCCGGATCGGGACTGGCCCCCGTGGAAGCGTCACTCGGAGTCAGGCTAGAGGCCCGAGTCCCTCAAGGCCGCCTGGGCCGCCGCCAAACGGGCGATTGGGATGCGGTAGGGGGAGCACGAAACGTAGTCCAGTCCGAGGGCTTCGCAGAAATGGATCGAGCGGGGGTCTCCACCGTGCTCGCCGCAGATGCCCAGCTTGATCTTGGGCCGCGTGGCGCGACCGTGCTGCACGGCGATCTCCATCAAGCGACCGACTCCGCGCGTGTCCAAGCTGGCGAAGGGGTCACCGGCGTAGATGCCCTCCTGGATGTACTCCGGGATGAATTTGCCAGCGTCATCGCGGGAGATGCCGAAGGTGGTTTGGGTTAGATCGTTGGTGCCAAAGGAGAAGAACTCTGCGCTGCGAGCGATGGCATCGGCCACGAGAGCAGCGCGCGGCAATTCGATCATGGTTCCGACGAGATAAGGCACGCGCATGCCCTTCTTGGCGAAGACCTCTTCCACCGTCTCACGCACAACACGTTCTTGAGTTTCGAGTTCCTGGGAACTGGCGATGAGGGGGATCATCAGTTCGACTTGCGGCTTCTCGCCCGTTCGTTTGGCGACGTTGCAAGCAGCCTCGAACACCGCTCGGGCCTGCATCCGAGTGATCTCGGGGAAGGTGATTCCCAGGCGGCAACCGCGGTGGCCCAACATGGGGTTGAGTTCGGTCAGACCCTCTACCTTGGCGGCGATCTCACTGGCTTTTAGGCCTAGTTTCTGAGCGAGTTCTCGCTGGGCCGGCTTCTCGTGCGGCAGAAACTCGTGCAGCGGAGGATCCAAGGTGCGGATCGTCACGGGGCGGCTGCCCATGGCCTTGAAGATGCCTTCGAAGTCCCGGCGCTGAAGGGGGAGCAGTTTGGCCAGAGCCCGCTGACGAGCTTCGACGTCCTCGGCCAGGATCATCTCGCGCATGGCGCCGATCTTCTTCTCACCAAAGAACATGTGTTCGGTGCGACACAGGCCGATGCCCTCGGCGCCAAAGGCCGTCGCCACGCGGCACTGGTCGGGTTGGTCAGCGTTTGTACGGATCGCCAGGGAGCGGTGCTTGTCAGCCCAGGCCATGAGTGCCCTGTAGGCCTTGAAGGTGGGGGACTCGGAGGCCTTGGCCGCTCGCTTGCCCTTGCCAAACAGTGCCTGGGTTACCTGGGAAGGCTGGGTCGCGAGTCGTCCCACGAACACCTCGCCGGTGGAACCGTCGATCGAAATCCACTCGCCACTGGGGACACGACGATCGCCCACCCGCAGGGTCCTGCGGCCCTCTTCAATGCGCAGGTGAGCGGCGCCTACAACGCACACCTTTCCCATTTGGCGGCCAACCAATGCCGCGTGGCTGGTCATGCCACCACGCACCGTCAGGATGCCTTCCGCAGCCTGCATGCCGCGAATGTCCTCAGGAGATGTCTCGAGCCGTACGAGGATGGATTTCTCCCCGCGCTCCTTGAACGCGATGGCCTCTTCGGGGGTGAACGCGATGTGGCCCGAGGCTGCACCCGGCCCTGCATTGAGCCCACGCGTGAGCAGGCGACCCTGTTTGCGCGCGCGCTCCTGCTCGAGCGCGTCGAACACCGGCTGCAGTAGTTGATCGAGGGCTTCGGGGTCCACCCGCATCAGCGCTTCCTTCTGGGTGATCTTGCGTTCCTTCACCAGATCCGTGGCAATGCGCACAGCCGCGAATCCGGTGCGCTTGCCAGCTCGACACTGGAGCATGAACAAGCGTCCTTGCTCGATCGTGAATTCCAGATCCTGCATGTCACGGTAGTGACCCTCCAGCAGGCGCTGGATGCGAACGAGCTCCCCATAGGCCTTGGGCATGACCTCGCGCAGGCTGGAGATCGGCTGGGGGGTGCGCACGCCGGCAACCACATCCTCCCCTTGGGCGTTCATCAGGTATTCGCCATAGAAACGCTTCTCACCTGACGCAGGATCGCGTGTGAAGGCCACCCCGGTGCCCGACGTGTCACCCATGTTCCCGTAGACCATGGCCATGACCGTGACCGCTGTTCCCCACTTGGAGGGAATCATGTTCATCGTCCGATAAGCGATCGCGCGCTCGTTGTTCCAAGACAGGAAGACGGCTCCAATCGCGCCCCAAAGTTGTTCTTGCGGGTCTTGGGGGAAGGCCTGGCCCGTGGCCTTCTGGATGATCTTCTTGTACGTGTTCACCAAGGATTTCAGGTCGGCGGCCGTCAGATCGGTGTCTTGGCCCACACCGCGCTTGTGCTTGAGATCATCAAGTGCCCTCGCGAAGGGGCCTTGTGCGTCGCCATTGGTCGCGCGGACTTCCAACACCACGTCCGCATACATCTGAATGAAGCGCCTGTAGGCGTCCCACGCAAAGCGCGGGTTGTCTGTCAATTCCGACAGGCCCTGTACGGTTTCGTCGTTGAGACCGAGGTTGAGCACCGTGTCCATCATGCCCGGCATGGAGACCCGCGCGCCGGAACGGACCGAAAGCAGCAGCGGGTTCTTGGGATCCCCAAAGCGCTTGCCCATGAACTCGCCCAGGTCATCCAAGGACACCTTCAATTCTGAGCGCAGCCCCTTGGGGTAGCGATGGGCGTGCTTGTGGAAGTGCTCGCAGACCTCTGTAGTGATTGTGAAGCCGGGCGGCACGGGCAGCCCCAAATTGCACATTTCCGCCAGGTTGGCACCCTTGCCGCCCAGCAGGTGGGTCAGATCGCGGTTCCCCTCCGCATTCTTCTCGCGAAAGGAAAAGATGGCTTTGGAAGCTGTCTTCTTGGTGGTGGTCGCCTTGAAAGGCGGGCGCGACTTACCGGCACGGTCGGATCGGAAGGAGCGGGCCATGATTCCGGGGCGGGGGACAACAGGGGCCAGGCGCCGGAACAGGCCGGCGACGGTACACCGGCTGGAACCGGTGTGGGCTTCTGTCGCCCCCTATCGGCCAATCAGTCGATATGGACTGAGCCCAGTTTCAAGCTATCCATGAGCCACCTCGAATTGAGCGCGATCGAGGTGATCGTGTCCAGGTCCCCACCCTCCAGGGGGCCCGAGAGGGGAATTTTGGCTGTCAGGGAGCGCCCATCCTCCGAAAGGCTCAAGATGCCTGCCCGCACAAGGTCGAATTCATCGGGAGGGCCCCCCTGTGCCGCCAGGGTGCGGTTGTTGGCCAGCACCTCGTAGCGGTCTTCAAGCACCAGCTCCACTTCGATGGGAATCTCTCCCTTGAACCAACTGAGCGGTGGAGGCAGGTCCACATGGGCCAGAAGCCGCGCCCGAGCGGGTCCCAGGGGGATGATCTCGTCCACGCGAGCGCGGTAGAGGGCCCAGGTCAGGTTCGGTTCCTGCTCCAAGAGCTGATCGCGAAACTCCCTGTAGGCATGCTGGGAGAGCCCGTGTTTCTGCCTGAGTCGCAGTGAAAAACAACTGTATTCCACCCCCAACAGCCCCCCCTGGTGGGCCGTAACGAAGGACTCAAACGTGCTCTGGGGGTCCCCCAGAGTGATGCTGGCCACCTGTTTCGGGTTCGGCTGGGGTGCCACGCAAGCACTCATGAAACCGACGAGCAGCGCCAGGCAAGACCGATTCACTTTCTCCTTCATTTGCTTTTCACCCCTGGACGGTTCTCTCACCGGTGTTACCTCCCGATAGCTTTTGACTGCTGACCCGCTTGCCCCCCCACGCGAGCCCCGTGCGGTGGCCGTGTGCCGGGGCCTTGTGCTGGGGCCCGCTTTGAACCGATACGCTACACTTCTTCCAGCCTGAAACCGAACCTCGCCATGCAATCCACCCACGCCCAATACCGTTTCCGTTCGTCTCTCGGCACCTGTCTCTCCAAACGCTGGCTCCCCGGGTTCCTCCTGGTGGGGTTGGTTTGCGCTTGCCAGGACAGCGGTGATGGGGTTGAGGGTGATGGGGTTGAGCCCTCCTCGTCCGCGTCGCAAGGGGTCTCGGACGGCGACGTCGATCTCTCGGGTGAGACCGCGAGTCGTACTGTGGGGGTCTCATCGCTGACCACAGGAACGGGCACTGAATCGGGTTCTGGTCCGGGCACTGGGGACAGCGGTGCAGCGTACGCGGGTGCAAGGACGGGGACCGTTCAGGGCGGCTTGGTGCCTGGCTCAACGACTGGCCATGCCGCGGGGACCAAAGGGACAGGCAAGGGCCAGAAACGCAAGCGACCCCAGGACGGCGGTCGCAACCCCGGCGCGCGCAAGGTCCCCGGAAGTCGCGCTGGCGGAGCGCGCACCACGAAGGTGCCCGGAACCACAGGTCTTCCGGGCTCGCCCGTGAACAGCGGTGCGAACAGCACCGCGAACGGCACCACGAATGGGGGCCAGAAGCCGCTCAATCAGACCACACCCATCGCTGGCGGTGAGAAGGACGCGGACGCCCGCCTCTCCATCGAATTCGGTGACGAGAAGCATGACTTTGGCTCGACCAGGCAAGGGGACATTCTCGCGCACACCTTTGGCCTGAAGAGCACGGGCAAGAATCCGGTCCGCATTCGGCAAGTCAGTCCGACCTGTGGCTGCACCGTTGGAAAAGTCCTCGTCGACGACGGGACCGGAACTTTTGCGGTCTACAAGATGGGAGACGAGATCCCGTCCGACCGAGACGTGCGCATCGAAGCCACGCTCGACACCACCAATAAGACGAACAAGACCCAGGTGCGCATCAACGTCTACACCAATGATCCGATCGGTCTGACCCAGTTGGCTCTGACTTCCAATATCGAGCCGTTTATCAAAGCGACTCCGCCTTTTGTCAATCTTGGAGACATCAAGGAAGGCGAGCAGAAGGACCAGGTGATCGACATCCGAACGTCACGCGGTGAACCCGTGATGCTCACGGAGGACACCTCCAATCCGATCAAACTGCCCCCGGGCATGACAGTCGAACTCGTCCCCGTGAGCCCTCACGATGACGGCCGTTCCTCGCACTGGCAGGCCAAGATCGTCGTGGGGCCGGGCGCCAACGAAGGCCCGATCGGATACCAACTGCGGCTGAACTCGGACTTCGCGATGCCGGAAGAAAAAAAGGCCACCGGCCCGGGGCCTGTGATCGTGGGCGGCGAGAAGTATTACAAGGTCTCTGCCAGCGTCAACGGCCGCGTCTTGGGAGCCCTCTCCTTCACGCCCCAGTTCTTGTCTATGGGACTCGTGCGACCGGGCCAACGGGTCAAGCGCAACGTCAAGGTCATTTCTCACGACCCCAGTTTTGACCTCTCCCAGGCCAAGGTCGAGTTGCGGCCCGAGGCTGGGCAGGAACTGGCTTGGAGTGACAAGTTCAGCACGTCCCTACGACCTGCAATCGGCTTGAACAACGCAATCGATGTGCAGCTAGTTCTGGAGGGCTTGCCCGATGGATCCGATGGTTCCTTCCGCGGCGTGATGGTGATTCTCACCGGCCACCCGAGCAAGCCTGAATTGGCCGTGCGTTTCTCCGGAGTCTGCCGCGCTGGAGTCGGCGCGCCCGTTCCCGACCGCGGCAAGAACTGACGGACGGAGCCTAGCAGGCGGAATCTAGTCGACGGGGATCCTGTAGTCTGAGGGGAATCAGTCGGTACACTACCGATGTGAGCACCCAACTCGGAGATCTGCTCGTGTCGCAGGGCAGCCTATCCGAGGCTGATCTGAGGACCGCCCTGTCCATGCAACGTGGGGGCGATCTCTCCCTGCCCCAGGCCCTGCTCAAGCAGGGTGCTGTGGACGAGGCCGTCTTGTACCGCGCCTTGGCCAGCGTCAACGGCATGCCTTTCGTGGACGTGGACAAGGGCAATATTCGCCAGGAGATCATCGACCGGGTACCGGCGGAGATGGCTGCAGAGCAGGGCATCCTGCCCCTGATGGAGAAAGATGGCAGCTTGGTTGTGGCTATCGACGATCCCTTCAAGCGCATCGTCGCTGACCAGCTGTCCTTCCTGATTGGGGGCGAGATCCGCTGCGCGCTTGCATCACCCAGCGCACTGGGGCGCGCCCTCTCGCGTTACTACGACGCAGGGGGTGAGGAACACGTGGCCGCCAGCATGGGCAGCGACGGCGAAGACGAGACCGACGCGCCCATCATTCGACTGGTGACACGCATGTTTGCCGATGCCCTGGAGGAGCGCGCCAGCGACATTCACGTCGAGCCGGGGCACGGACGCCTTCGCATCCGCTACCGCGTAGACGGGCTCTTGCGGGATGTGGCCGAGCACCCCGATCACCTCTCTGCTCCCCTGCTCTCGCGCCTGAAGATCATGGCGCGCATGGACATCGCTGAGAAACGCAAGCCCCAGGACGGGCGCATCAGCCTGACGATAAAGGGCCGTGCGATCGACGTGCGCGCTTCGATCCTTCCCGCCAGCCACGGAGAGTCCATGGTCATGCGCTTGCTCGATCGCAGCGCCAACCTGATCAGTCTGCGCGACCTGGGCTTTGGGGCCGAGGACTACAGTTGGTTCCAGCGCGTGATTCGCAAACCCAACGGCATCTGTCTGGTCACGGGTCCCACCGGTTCGGGAAAGACCACGACGCTCTACGCAGCCCTGCAGGAATTGAATCGAGCGGACGTGAAGATCATCACGGCCGAGGACCCGGTCGAGTACCACATCAGCGGGATCAACCAGGTGCAGGTCAACGACCGCATCGGCCTCAGCTTCGCGCGCATCCTGAAGGCCATGTTGCGCTGCGCTCCCAACGTGATCTTGGTGGGCGAAATTCGCGACCTGGAGACCGCCGAAATCGCGATTCAGGCTGCTCTGACAGGACACCTCGTGTTCTCGACGATTCACACCAATGATTCACCCTCCGCGCTGACGCGCCTGATGGACTTGGGTGTGAAGCCCTTCCTCGTTTCCGCCTCGGTGCAGTCGGTGATCGCCCAACGTCTGGTGAGACGCTTGTGCAGTGATTGTTCTGCTGAGTACACGCCGACCGAGGAGGAGCGCGCCGCCTTGGGCATGACCTCCGCCGAGAGCGCGGGGCGAACCTTCCGTGAGCCGCGCGGGTGTCGAGCGTGTGAGGGAACGGGCTACCGGGGCCGCGTCGCCCTCTACGAACGGCTTGAAATGGACCACACGTTGCGCGAGATGACCTTTCAGGGGACGTCTCTCGAGGACCTGCGCGATACGGCGCTGGCCACAGGGGCGATCCAGAGCCTTCTCATCGACGGCGCGCGCAAGGTGGTCGACGGCACGACAAGTTCCAGTGAAGTCCTGCGCGTGACGCGCACGAAAGCCTAGTCATCCGACCTCATCAAATGACCATGCCCAACATCGAAGAACTGATGTCCACCATCGTGGAGGTAGGCGCCTCGGACCTGCACCTCAACCCCGGTCGCCCGCCCGTTGGGCGCGTAGACGGGGAGTTGGTTTCGTTGGGCACGGACGTGCTGGACAACCCGGCCACCGAGGCTTACTGCCGGGAATTGTGCGATGAGAAACACTGGGCGGAGCTGCAGGAGGTGGGCACGACGGATTTGGGGTTGCCCCACATTTCCGGCAACCGCTTTCGCGTTTCGTGCCTGCGCCAGCGCGGCCGGTTCAGCGCTGTGCTGCGCCTGATTCCCAATGAACTCCTGAGCTTCGAGCAGATCGGCTTACCCGAGCCGTGTCGCGCACTCTTGCGTCGGCCTCGGGGCTTGATCCTCGTCACGGGCCCCACGGGGTCTGGCAAGTCAACCACCCTGGCCACCATGATTGACTGGATCAACCAGAACATGGACCGCCACATCGTGACCATCGAGGACCCCATCGAGTTCTACCATTCCCACGGCATGGGGCTCGTGACCCAGCGTGAAGTGGGGGAGGACGTGACCAGTTTTCCCGAGGCCATGCGGCGCGTGCTGCGCCAGGACCCGGACGTCATCCTGCTGGGTGAGATGCGCGACCTGGAGACGATCTCCGCTGCCATCACGGCTGCCGAGACGGGCCACCTGGTCCTTGGCACGCTGCACACCACGGGTTCCGCTCGCACGGTCAACCGCATGATCGATGCGTTCCCTGCCAACCAGCAGGAGCAAATCCGCGCTCAGCTCTCCGTTTCCCTGGTGGCCGTGATCTCGCAGGTGCTCATGCCGCGCGCGGGTAAGAAGGGTCGGGTGGCGGGTTTCGAGGTCATGATCAATACCCCCGCCGTAGGCAACCTGATCCGCAAGAACGAGACCAACAAGATCCAATCCACGATCCAGACTTCGCGCCGCATGGGCATGATCACCTTGGATGACTTCCTGCTCGATCTGCTTGCGAAGAACGAGATCGAACGTCAGGTGGCCCTCGATTACGCGCAGGACCCCCGTGACCTGGAGTCGCGACTGTGAGCGCAAATGCAGCGAACACCGGTGAGGGCAGCCGCCTGCTGGGCCAGATTCTGAAAGCGCGCGGCGTGCTACGCGAGGGGCAGATTCAGGAGGCTCTTGGCGCCCAGCGCAAGGGCGGTGGACTCATCGGTCAGTGCCTGGTGGACATGGGGGCCTGTAGCCAAGGGGATGTGGCCATGGCCCTCGGTGAGCAGGCGGGTCTGGAGACCGTCGACCTGGCCACCTACACACCGGACGCCGACGTGCTGGCGTTGGTAGACGGCAGCGCCTGCCACACCTACGGCGTGCTCCCTCTGAGGCTCGATGCAGGCCAACTCGTCGTCGCCATTTCCGATCCTCTCAACACAGCCATCCTCGAAGACCTCTCTTTCACCACCGGGACACCCGTGCGTGGAGCCGTGGCGGATGGAGATGCGATTCGGCGGATGGTGGTCGAGCACTACGGCGAGGAGCGGTCACTCGCGGACGCCATTGCTGAGGCGGCCCTGGCAGTGGAGGGTGACGACGCCGAGTCCGCCGCCCAAAGCATGCCCGTGGTGCGGCTACTCAATTCGATTCTGCACCGTGCCATCCAAGACCGAGCCAGTGATGTGCACTTTGAGACCTTCGATGACGTCTTCCGCATCCGCTACCGCGTCGACGGCAGTCTCTACGAGGTTGAGGCTCCACCCCCGCACCTGTCCTTGCCACTGATTTCCCGCATCAAGGTGATGGCCGACTTGGACATCACCGAAACGCGCTTGCCCCAGGATGGCCGCGTCGAGCTCAGTATTGACGGACGGCAGGTGGACTTGCGCGTGGCGACTATCCCCGGGCCGTCGGGCGAGGGTTGCGTCTTGCGTGTGCTCGACCGTTCAGCCGTCAGCCTCGACTTGGCCGCCTTGGGGTTGCAAGCCGAAGATGACGCTCAGCTACGCGCCTTGACGGCTTTGCCGCACGGCATCGTCTTGGTCACGGGACCCACCGGTTCCGGCAAGACGACCACCCTGTACGCCATGCTCTCGGAAGCCAACAAGCCAGACGTGAAGATCATCACGGTCGAGGACCCGGTCGAGTACGACATCCAGGGCATCGTTCAGATTCCCATCAACGAGGACATCGGCGTGACCTACTCCGCCGTCTTGCGTTCAATCCTGCGTCAGGACCCCGACAAGATTCTCGTTGGCGAGATTCGCGACGGAGAGACCGCGGGGACAGCGGTGGAGGCCAGCCTCACGGGCCACACCGTCTTTGCCACGATTCACACGAATGACGCGCCGTCGACCGTGACGCGACTTGTGGACATGGGTGTTGAGCCGTTCTTGATCACCGCCACGTTGGAAGCCGTCGTGGCCCAACGGCTGGTGCGGACGATTTGCTCTGACTGCCGCAAGTCCTACAAGCCTGACGAAGATCTGTTGCGCGAATTGGGTGCCGACGGCGAGCGCTTGGCCGGCAGCACCTTCTACTTCGGCGAGGGCTGCCCCAACTGCCACCACACCGGATACAAGGGGCGCACCGGCATTTTTGAGATCATGGTCATCGACGATCGGTTGCGGCGCACCATCGGCTCCGGCGGCAACATTGAGGATGTCCGCAAGGCCGCGGTGGTCGCTGGCATGCGCAGTCTGCGCGAACGTGGCATCGATGCGGTGACCCACGGCTTGACCACCGTGGAAGAGGTCCTACGAGAGACGGGTGTTTGACAGTCCGAGCCCTCGGCGGGGACCTCTTGTGGTTCTGCATGGGATGCATGCAGCCACCTCAGATCCGACTTCATGTCTACGCGGGCTACGCCTAGCGTCACCCACGCCCCTGAGCGGGCTCTTCTCTGGACCGACTAGCAACTTCATACTTGTGCAGGGCTAGGTCCTGCCAGTCCCCTGGTTCGCAATCCTCGTACCCGTTTTCTCCACCCGACCCTAGCGGTTAGTCTGCCCGACCAAGAATGGCCAAGCGTATCCAACGCTCTGCGAAGAGCACGAATCAGGCGGGTAGTTCCCAGACCCGTTCCTCATCTGGGACGGGCGGTGCTGGCGGCGCTTCACCCAAGGGGGGGCGGGTCAAATCGGACCTCATCACGGACTTTACCGTGCAACTCGCCACCCTGAGCGAGGCGGGCATCCCCATCGTCAAGGCCCTCACGATTCTGGAAGGGCAGATGCGGCCGGGTCGCTTCAAGGGCATCTTGGCCGAAGTGACCGAAGACGTCGCCTCCGGCACGCCCCTGTCGGAGTCCCTCGCCAAGCACCCGCAGTGCTTCGACCCGCTGTACTCATCCATGGTGCGGGCGGGCGAGGCAGGCGGTGTTCTGGATCGCATCCTGACGCGTCTGGCCACCTTCCGGGAGAAGGCCGCAGAGATCCGCGGCAAAGTCATCGGGGCCATGATCTACCCGTTGATCCTGTCCCTCGTTGCGGGTGGTGTCATCACGGCGGTTATTCTGTTTGTGATCCCGCGCTTCGAGGAGCTCTTCGAGTCGTTCAACGTCGAATTGCCCAAGGTGACCCAGGTTCTCTTGGACACTTCAACCTTCGCTGCCACCTACTGGTACGTCGTCGTCGGACTCCCGGTTGTGCTACTCGTGGCCCACCTTGCGTTGCTCAAGGGTAATGAGGGCTACCGTCACGGTGCGCACGGATTGATGCTCAAGATTCCTGGTGTCGGTGGCTTGGTGTCGAAGTCAATGATCGCCGACTTCTCACGCACATTCGGCACGCTGATCCAAGCTGGAGTGCCGCACCTCGACGCTCTGGCAATTGTGCGCGATGCGACCCGCAACGAGGTCCTCATTCGGGGCGTCGAGTCCATTCGCCGCACCGTGCGCGAGGGCGAGGGCATCGCGCGACCCATGGGTGAGAGTGGGATCTTCGACGACCTCGTCACCAACATGGTGGACGTTGGCGAGGAAACGGGCAACTTGGACGGCATGCTGCTCAAGGTGGCCGATGCCTACGAGCGTCAGGTGGATCGACAGATTGATGCGCTCTTCAAGATACTCGAGCCCCTGCTGCTGATCTTGATGGCCGTCTTCGTCGGGTTCATCGTCGTGGCCCTGTTCATGCCCTTGATGGAGATCATGAACTCCATCGGCGGCACCTAAACGATTCGATGAACCCGAGGTCCGAACTGTCCAAGACTGAGCCGCCAGGTCGAGGCGACCAGCCTCCCTCACGCCTGCGGAGCTTGCCCCTGGGGCTGCGTGTCGCGCTGTTGGTTACGGCCTTCAACGTGGCCGTCTTTGGAGGCCTGTTGGCGTGGTTCACGGACATCGTTTCCGATGAACGGTCCGAGACGGCCCAGGTGGACGAGCAGCTGGTGCTCGAGCGCCTGCGCAACCTGCTCGACGAGAAGGGCCACGCGCTCACGGGGGAGATCCTCTCCTGGGACCGCTGGTCTCGCTACGAGGACGCCCAGATCGTCCAACTCGACAGCTTCGAGGCCAGCGGCGGTCTCTTGGGGGATCTGCGGCGCGTCGAACTCAGCGGCCGCACGGAGTTTGTGCCAGACGGAGTCATCGTTCCCCTGCGCCACCCGCGCCCCGGCCCACGCAATGTCACGGTGCGATTGACTCGCTCTTGGCAACCATCGGGGCGCTCAGTCCACTGGCCCGTGCCGGCCGTCGTCGACAACGCCATGCGCTTGCTACTGGGCAAGGCCAGCGTTCGCCTGTATCTGCCGCGCATGGAACCCGGACCGGTCTGGGGAGCGGGGCTCGTGCTGCACGGCACCCACTGGCCAGACAACTTGGCGCTGGCGTTTGGCGCGGGCAGTCTCGACCAGCTGCTGAACTCCTGTGCCCTTTGGCCGCTGCACCTCGGCCGCAGCGTTACGCGCATGACCTTCTTGGGCTTGTCCCAGCCGCGCCAACGAGTTTTCGATCGCAACATGAGTAGCTACCTGCGTGGGAAGTTGGTCAGTGCGCAGCGAGCTCAGATCCCGATTCGCTTTCGGGGGGGCCTACTCATGCCGCTGACCCGCGCGGACGGTGCCGGATCAGTTGAGGTGTGGGGAGCAGGGTTCTTTCCCTTTCCGACTTGGCTCTATCTGTTGCCAAGCCCGCTGTTCTCCCCGCGCCGCTGGGTCGATGGCGCCATCATCGGCTCACTGGAGAAGGACCCCTCGCCAGCGGACCTCGAACCGGGGCATGTCTTCCTGAATCCCATGGGCAGCGCACATCGCTCTCCGCTATGGGATCAGGAGGCCGTGCTGGAGCAGATTCGTCGAGCAGCGACCGAGGGGGTGCCGGAGGGAAACGCCACAGGCATGGCCGTCCCCTTGCGCTTGGCCTCCGGCAAACTGTGGGGTGGCGTGTGGCTGCAAGCGCGCCAGGATCCCATCGTGCGGCCCATCTTGCGCCAGCTCGGGCCCTGGTTCCTGCTCTCCACAGTTCTGTTGACCATGGCGACCTTTCTTGGCGTACAGCGCCTCGTGCTGGATCCCGTACGCCGACTCGCCCGCGGGGCGCGGCGGCTCCGACTGGGAGACCTCAGGGCGCGCGTTCCGGAAGTTCAACGGCGGGACGAGTTGGCCGATCTCGTTCGCAGCTTCAACAGCATGGCCACCGAGGTCGAGGGCTTCAACGCGCGCTTGGCCCACGAAGTCCAGGAGGCTACCGAAGCAGCGCGAGAGGCGGAGGCCGAAGCCATGACCCAACGGCGCTTGGCAGCCACCGGCGAACTGGCGGCAGGCATCGCGCACGAGATCAACAATCCGCTGGGGGGCATGCTCAATGCGCTGGAGGTCCTAGGGCGGCCGGATGTGGACCCCGAGACGAGGGAGAACTACTTGAAACTCGTTCAGGGCGGGCTCGAGCGCATCGGCCAAACCGTGGGCAAGGTGCTACGCCTCGCCCCACGCGAGACCGAAGTAGAGTCGATGGCCCTCGTCGGGCCCTTGGGCGACGCCCTCAGTTTGATTCAGCACCGAGCCGACGATCAGAAAGTAGAAATCTGGCTTGAGGGTGCGGGTGGTGAACGCCTGGCCACCGCGGAGCACGCCTTGGACGCCTGGCACTCTCTGCCGCTCGTACGCGGCCAACGCAACGAATTAGGTCAGGCGATCCTCAACCTGCTGGTGAACTCCCTCGATTCCTTGGACGATGCGTCTTCTGCACCGGGTCGAATCCGCGTTGGGTTGCAACTTGACGGCGAGTGGTTGCATCTGTGGGTCGCCGACAACGGGCCGGGAATGGATCCGACCCTGATTCAGCGCGCTGCGGACCTCTTCTACACCACCAAGGCCGCCGGACGGGGAACTGGGTTGGGCCTGGCCATTGTGCACAACGTGGTGAGCGGTCATGGCGGTCACTTGCAGTTGCGCATTCCGCCAGAGGGCGGATTCCTGGTCGATCTGCGCCTGCCGATTCACTTGGAAGATGAGCGTGAGCCGACGCGGACAGAGGAACAGCTGTGACCCTGGGCGAAGTCCTGCCCTGGCTGGGTTCGTCGGCGATGCTGTTGAGTTCCGGTTTCTTCTCCGGTGCAGAGACCGCCCTATTCAGCTTGAACGAGGAACAGTTGGCCTGCGCGAAACCTCGCGTGCGCAAACTCATGTCCCAGCCTCGCGAACTGCTTGTCACGATCTTGCTCGGCAACCTGTTCATCAACTTGTTGTTCTTCACGAGCCTGCCCTACCTCTTCCCAGGGTCGATGAAAAGTCACGGTGTGGTCACTGGCGCCCAAGCCCTACTCGCCCTGCTCGTGGTGGGGGAGATCGTGCCCAAGACTCTGGCCCTGCGCTCTTCCCAATGGGTGGCCAGTTGGGTCGCCGTGCCGCTCTTGCCCATTCTGAATTGGTTGCGGCCCTTGCGCCGGGTGGTGACGGGGATATTGGACGTCGTCCTGCGAGCCTTGGGCGTTGGTCCGGCTGCGGAGCGCGGCGTTTCTCCTCAAGACCTGGCCACGGCCCTGGAACTCAGCGCCCAGGATGGGCACCTGGCGGCACGCGAAGCCGACTTGCTGGCGGAAATCGTTGACCTCGGGCACTTGCGCGTTCGCGAAATCATGACGCCACGGGTCGACATGTTGGCCGCCGATCTAGACCACGGTCCGCAGGAGCGCGACCAGCTGCTGCAGGACACCAAGCGCAGGCGACTGACCTGGCTGCCTGTGATTCGCGGCGATGCAGACACCGTGGTGGGGCGCGTTGAGGTGCGGGACTTGCTTCTGAACCCCGATCGCCCCCTGGCTGAAATTAGCATGCCTGTCACCTTCGTCCCCGAGGTGGCCAGCGTACTCAGTTTGCTGGAGACCCTGCGCGCCGAGAGGGTGGCGGAGGCCATCGTGATCGATGAGTGGGGGGGCACCGCTGGCATGGTCACCCTTGAGGACCTGTTCGAAGAACTGGTCGGGGAAATGCGCGTCGAAGGCGAGGAGTTGGATCGCAGCGTGATCCCGCTGGGTGAGGGCCGCTATCGAGTCGCTGGGGGCGCCTCCATCCGCGACTGGAACGATCTCTTCGAGGCGCAGGTCGTGCCCAATGCATTCGAGACCGTGGGCGGCTACGTCACCGCTCTGTTGGGGCGCATCCCGCGCGAGGGCGACCGCGTAACTCTGGGCGCCGGGCTGGCATGCGAAATCGCTGAGGTGCGCGGTCGGCGCGTGCTCAGTGTGGAGTTGTACCTCGAGGGCCAGAGGTTGGAGGCGTAAGCGTGGACCTGTCCCTCTTGATACTCGCGCTACTCGTCTGCCTTGTGGCGAGTTTTGTGTTCTCCGGCTCAGAAACGGGTATCTACACCCTTTCCCGCATCCGCGTGGACATGGAGGCCGATCAGGGGCATCGGCCGGCACGCATGGTGCGCATGCTGCTGCGCGACGAGTCCGCCTTGCTGATCACGATCCTCATCGGCAACAACCTCGCGATCGAATTGGCATCACACGTGGGGGACTCGCTGTTGGGTTCACTGCCCGGTGCAGGTGGATTGGACCCCGCTTGGCGCGCGCTCTTGCTCACTCTGGCTCTCACGCCGCCGTTGTTCTTGCTGGGCGAGGCACTGCCCAAGGAACTCTACCGCCGCCGGGCCCACTCGATGGTCTATCCGACCGTGCCCCTAATCCTCACCGCACGTTGGTTGTTGTGGCCCATCGAGCGTGTCTTGCGCCTGTTGACGGCGACCCTCGAACGCTTGTTCGCCTTGGGGAGCAACCGGGTCACCCTCGGCGGTCGACGCGAGCGTCTGGCGGCCATGCTCGCCGAGGGGCGTCGCCACGGCGTGCTGAATGAACGAGCCGAGGCCCTGGCCAGCAATGCACTCCAACTGCGCACGCTGCCCGTGTCCCACGCCATGGTGCCCTGGGACGAAGTTCAATACGTGAGCCGTGCGCAAAGCAATGAGGATCTCTACCGCGTGGTCTGCGAATCGCGCTTCACGAGGCTGCCGGTCGTGGACGAGCACGGGCATCTCGAGGGTTACATTCACCAACTCGAAGTGCTCTCCGCCGGGCCCGACAGCCCTGTCCTCTCCCATCTTCGGCGTGTCTCCGCCATGCCCGTGGATACACCCGTGGACCGCGCCATCTTGCACCTGAGAGGGGGAGGGCGTCGGGGCGCCGCAGTCGGCAGTGCGCACGAGCCCGTAGGGTGGGTGACCCTGAAGGACCTGGTGGAGGAGATTTCGGGTGAGGTCGTCGGGCTGTGACCGGAGGCCTGGGCCCCGGGTGGCGCAGTCGGCGCCAGTATTCGCCGCTAGGGCTCCAAATCCAGTCCCAATCGGTCCTCGCGCAGCCCAGCGACAGGGTTCCAGGGGATTGCGGTGTAGCCGAGAACGAAGTGTCCCGGTATGGTGAGCGCGCCCATGCAGTCCCCCCAGTCCGACCTGACACGCCCCGGAAACCCCCTGTGGCTTCTGACCGTAGGTGTGCTCCTGCTCATCGGAGCGGGCGCCGCGCTCGAACCCGTTTGGGCCCAGGACCGCGGCGATCCTGCGGACTGGACCTCCACACTCGCTGCCGGCGGAACGGCCGACTCTAACGGCAGCATGATCGCCGTGACGGGCGTGGATATGACCGGCCAGTCGATCCTCTATCTGATCGACACGGAGACCAAGCACATCTGCGTCTACCAGGCGACCGGCGGATCCAAGAGTACACGCGGCATCCAGTTCTTGGGTGCGCGCCGAATTGATCTTGACCTTCAGCTCGATGGGTTCAACGACCGCTCCGAGTCCGATGGACGTCCCCTCGGCTACAAGGAGCTGCTCAAGCGCTTCGAGTCCGCTCAGGAATCAGACGAGCAGTAGGCCCTCGGACTTGCCCGCATACCTTTCACGAACTCTTCCCCCCGTCCTCGCCCTAGAGGACCCAACTTCAGGAGACCGCAATCGTGCCCGACGAATTCTTCAGCTTTGACGAAGCCCTTGACGAGCTGCGTTTGCAAGAGGACGAGCTCAAGCGACTCGTATCCGAAGGTGACATCCGTGCATTCCGCAAGGGCGACACCATGAAGCTGCGCCGCAGCGATGTGGACGCCCTGCGCCGTGAATTGTCCGGCGGGGATGTTGTGGACCTCGATGATTCGGCCGAAGAGCTGGTCTTTGAGGACGACGCCTCCGGGGCTGAAGAGTCCGGCATGGCTACCCAGGAAATCTCCGATGTGGACACTTTGATCGACGAGGGCGTGGAAGAAATGGACGAACTGGAACTGGATGATGAACCCCCCGCCGCCGCGTCCCGCGTTCGGCGTCCGCGACCGGCAGCGGCTCAGGCCGACGAAGACGAGGTCGAGGGCGTGGGGATGCGTGCCGCGATGATCGCCACCGCTCTGGTATTCATCCTCGGATTGCCCGTGGCCCTCGCGATCAGTTCTGGCAAGGCCGACGGCCTGGCCAAGGCCGTGGCCGAGACCCTCGGCGGCAAGATCAACCCTCCGGCCAGCAACAGCTAGGTCCAGCCGCGCTCCTCTAGGGTCCGCTGAGGACCCTTGGGACCTGCCCGACGCCGCCTGTACGGGGGGACGCGTGGGGTGGGTCGGCTTCTGCGTCCGACCGCAAAAAGAGGCACTGTAGAACCCACCTTCGGCGAACTCGCTCGTGAGCCGCAGGTCCTAGCGTCCGGGTGCGACAGAGGCCAAAGGACCCGGGCTCTGCTAGGACTGAGAACGCAGATCGGGCTGAGACCTAGGACTGCTGCCAGACCACTGGCGTTTCCTCTGCGTCCATCCAAGCGCGGTCCAAGAGGCCCATCCTGACGCCCACCCGGGCCAGAGGGGGCCTCTGCTCGTTTTGGATCTCGGCCAATCCCTTTGAGATCGCCCTCCTCGGATGGCTAGACTGCACTTCACAGGGGAGTCGGAACGATCCGGCCTCCCGACGCCAGGCCCCGTGGGCCAGGTGGGATTTGAACTAGGGGGGGGCACGACTGCTTTCCGCGGAGAAACCACATCTTGGAAGGACATATGATTAAGCACACCCAAGGGGGGAAACGTTTGGTGGGCGCCACGGCCCTGCTGCTCGTGACTGGGCTGTCTTCCTCTTGCACCAGCATGCAGGAGTACGAAGACGCGGTGGCGTTGGCCAAGCAATACCAGACTGAGAATTACGACCTGGCTCTTCAGAACGAACGGCTGCGACAGGACTACGACCAGCTGCAAGCGCAGCTGCGTGATGAGGGCATGCGCCAGTTCAGCGCAGACATCACGGAAGCGGCCTACCAGAAGTTGGACAGCCTGGAAGCCCAGATCGCAAAGATGGACGGCCCTATCAAAGACGTAGAGCGCTTCCAGTTGAGCGACGGCTACGTATTCATGATCCAGGACCGGCTGCTATTCGAGTCGGGGAAGGCTGATTTGGGGGGCGAGGGCACGAAAGCCCTGATGGAGATCTCCAACGAGATCGCCGCCCAACCGCATGGCACGATCTGGGTCCGAGGCCACACGGATTCGGATCCGGTCAAGAAGGCAGCCACGCTGGAGCGCTTCCCGCACGGGAATCTGCAACTGTCCGCAGCGCGCGCGGTGGCCGTCGGCGCCTTGCTCATCCAGACCGACTCCATCAAGTCGGCGGAAGTGCGGGTGATGGGTTTTGGACCCCATGAACCCGTCGTCGCCAACGATAGCGCGGCTAACAAACGCTTGAACCGGCGCGTGGAGATCTACGTCTCCAACCCTGAGGACTAACTCCTTGAGCGGCTGGACGCTTGGAGCCGCCTTGAGGCCCGCGTCCCTCGCCCGCGCTGCGCAAGCTGTGAGTACGCCCACCCGTTTCCATTCCCTCGCGGAACGAAACGGGTGGGCTCTTCTGTCGCCAGGCAGAGGTACCCGAAGCGCTTGCCTGCTCTTCCTGTTCGCCGCTTGTGCGCCAGGCCCGGAGAGTGGATTGGCACATCCAGATGTGGAGCAGTTGTCCTTCGTACCCAAGGGCTGGGCTGAACCGTTTGTCGGACTGCGCTGTGAAGCAAGCGAGGACCTGCTCGTCGATCGGTTCGAAGTCACTCGCGAGCGCTGGACATCCTGGAGTGAGCGTTCCGAAGCTCCCCTTGCTGACCTCTCGGCCTGGGCGCCTCTGGATGAGGGACAGAACCTGCCAGCTGTCGGCATGACCTACGCCGAAGCCCAAGCCCTCGCCCAGGCTCGCGGCATGCGTCTGCCGACCGTGGGTGAATGGATGTTCATTGCGGGGGGTAGCCGGGCTCAGAGCTGGCCACAAGGGAATCCGCGCAGCGACTCAGTGGCCAATACCGTCGAGATGGGGCTGGGCCACACTGCAGCCGTGGGGACTTTTCCCGCTGGAGCGTCGACGGCGACTCGTGTGGAAGATCTGATTGGCAACGTATGGGAGTGGGTCTCCCCGCCCTTGCCCGCTGAGGTCGAACCCATGGCCTGGCTCCTGCAGGGGCCCTCCCCCTACCCCCTGTGGGCCATGGGGGGCTCGTACCAGGTCCGCGCCCAGGAGTTATTTTCCTTTGACGGGGTTCGCCGCTTTAACGCTTGGGGCCTGGAGCCTGAGCATCGGGCCGATGACTTGGGACTGCGCTGTGTTGCGGGGGCGCACGACTACCTGAAGCACCACGCCCAGGAATGGAGCCAGGCGGCTTGGGAGGGTCGCTTGAAGGCGATCGGCAAGGCTTGGGGTCGCCGGGCTGTGCCGTTGCTGTCGCGTCTCGTGGCCGAAGAAGGCAGTGCACCCGCCTTGGCTTGGTTGTTGGCAGGGGCAAGGGAATGAATCCGAGCACAGGCGCTGGGGAATCCAATCCCAGACACGAATCGACTCGCGCCCCACGCCCCCCCTGGAGTGAGTTCAAGCAAGCGCTCGAGGCTGCAGGTTTTAGGCCCTCGCGGAGCCTCGGCCAGAATTTCCTCCTGGATGAGAACGCCGCGCGCGCTATCGCTCGTGACGCGGGGGTTCAACCCGGCGACTTCGTACTTGAGGTCGGCCCAGGGTGCGGTTTCCTCTCGGTTCACCTGGCGCACATGGACGTGCGACTGTTGGCGGTGGAGATCGACGAACGGCTGGCGCCCATCGCTCAGCAGTTCCTCGCTCCCTATCCGAAAGCCGACGTGGTTGTGGGCGACATCCTGCAGGGCAAACACGCGTTGAACCCGGCGATTCTCGACCTGTTGCCAGCCCACGGGGATTGGCACTTGGTGAGCAATCTGCCCTATTCGGTATCGGCGCCTGTCCTGGCCCTGTGCGCCGGCCTTGAGGTTCCGCCGTGTTCGCTGACGGTGCTGATTCAGGACGAGGTCGCGCGCCGTCTCCAGGCCCAGCCCGCAACCCGGGAGTGGGGCCCCTTGACCGTTTCGGTGGCACAGACCTTCGAAGCTAGAAAAACGCGCGGCTTGGCCCCGACCTTGTTTTGGCCCAGGCCGAAGGTCCAGAGCACCGTGCTGCGCTTGACTCGCCGTGCAGAACTCCCGTCGCCGTCGCAACGCCAATTCCTCTCGGCCTTCGCAGCGCGTGTGATGCGTCACCGGAGGCAATCCCTCGCGCGGGTCCTGCGCGACTTGCTGGGATCCAGGGAGCAGGCCGAATCCGTCTTGGCCGACCGCTGCCTCCAGGGGGATCTGCGAGCTGACACCCTGGGGCTCGAGTCCTTGCGCGGGCTGGGGGAGAGCATTCGAGAAGCCGGGTGGACTCCAGATCCGAGCTGAGAGCCACCCCGATTCCCGACCGATTCGCGCCAGATTTCGACCCGACTCACGCTCAAAAGAGTGTGTAGAGCCCCCATTCGGTGTCCACTCCTTGGAATCCCCAATGTCGGCTGAGGCCAGAGTGGGCCGGGCTGACGGATAAAGCTGCCCCGAGCCGGCCCGCGGCTCCGGAGGCGGGTACAATTCCCCTGTACCGGTCCACCCCCTCCCATCCCTTTTGGAGGCTGGCCGCCGTCCCCGCCACGGCCGCGCCACCTCAAACTCTCCCTCGGATGGGCTTCCTCGTGGTGTTTCGGACTACCGGCCGTCCCTCGGTCGAATCCTCGCGGCGTCTCGAGATCCGATTTGAAGATCTGAGTCTCCGTATGAGTTTTCGTCCGTGAGTCATTCGGTGCCTCTCTGGAGCGATTTTCGGACCCCGTGTTAGGCGGTCGAGAGCGCGTCGGTGGGGTGAAACCCGTGCCCTGCTCGATTCGTGGTTGCCCTTGAACTTCGGTTCCCGGGTCCATCATGGCTCGCGCTCCTTCCGTGTTCGAACCACTCCGACCCCAAGCAGCACCCCTCCCCCTCGGCCTACCCGACTGAGTTGGCCGACTGGGTTGGCCGACTCAGCTGACCGAGCTACAGCGTTCCCCATGTCCCAAGACCTCGAATTCAAGCGCGCCATCGACGAGGTGAAGTTGCGCTCGGCCCTCGAGGAAGTCGTGCGCGAGGTCGTTCCCGATTTGAAGCGGGCCGGCCGCCTATGGGAGGCGTGTTGTCCGTTTCACGATGAGAAGACCCCCTCCTTCAAGGTGGATCCGGCGCGCCAGATGTGGCGCTGCTACGGCGCGTGCAGCGAGGGTGGAGACGTGCTGAGCTTCGTGCAGAAGAGTCAGAACCTGGGCTTCACCGATGCCCTTGAATTGTTGGCTGCGCAGGCTGGTGTGGAGGTACCCAAGAGCCGCGGGCGCCGGGCCGAGCGCGGGGAGGATGATCCCGGCATGGCCGCATTGGCGCGCGCTGATGAGTTCTTTCAGTACAAGTTGCAGGGCGATGAGGGACGTCCGGCGCGGAAGTATCTCGCTGAGCGCGGGATGGGGGAGAACACCATCAAGGCCTTCGGTTTGGGATGGGCTCCGGCCAACCGCCAGGAACTTGTGCGCCTGGCTAAGAAGGAGGCCCAGAGCGGAGTAGATCCCTGCGCGGCGTGGATTCAGGCGGGGGTCTTGCGGCGCGGCGATGACGGCGGCGAGTACTCCTTCTTCCGCGAGCGCCTCGTGATTCCGATCCGGGATCTGAAGGGGCGCACGATCGGGTTCGGTGCACGCCGCTTGAGCGATGACGAGCGTGCCGGTCCGAAGTACATCAATAGTTCGGAGTCGGATTACTTCCACAAGGGCCGCGTGATCTACGGCCTGGACCGTGCCATCGATCACGTTCGCAAGGGGCGGCACCTGATCTTGGTGGAGGGCTATACGGACGTGATGGCTGCCCATCAGGTCGGGCTGAACACGGTTTGTGCCGTGCTGGGCACGGCCACGACCGAAATGCACGCCGGCCTGGTGCGCAAGAGTGGCGCCCGCCGGGTCACGCTCGTCTTCGACGGAGACGACGCAGGACGCAAGGCCGCTTGGCGCGCGCTCGACGGCTTGTTGCCCTTGGATGTCGACTTGGATGTGGCGGTTCTGCCCAGCGGCCAAGACCCGGCCGACCTGTGTGGAGCGGGGGCCGAGGCCTTCACGGCACAACTCGAGCACGCACAAGATTGGTTCGACTTCCTGACCCAAGGACTGTCCGATTTGCGGGGCAAGGAACAGGCGCGTGCCGTGGACGATGTGCTGCGCCTGCTCGAGCGCTTGGCCAAGCCGGTCCACCGCTCTTCCCTGCACGCTCAGTTGGCAGAACGGCTCGCGATGCCCCTGTCCACAATCCAAGAAGCTCGCAACGCAATCCGGCGCGGGCGCCGGGAACCGGGCTATGCCTTACCGAGGCCGAACACGTCCCCTGGTCAAACGGCTGAGAAGGGCATGCCGCAAGGCGAAGCTCAAAAAGGGACCCAAAAACCGGTAGATAAACGCGAAGTGGACGCCTACAAGGCGGCTGTCGGTTCCGTTCTCATGGATCCCGCGCTGGTCCCGCGCATCCGTCCCCTTTCGCGGTCCTGTCCCAACGTGGGTTTGACGGCCGTGATGGATGCCATTCTAGCTCTCTATGAAGACGAGGACGCGCTGATTGATGAGTCGAGCGTCATGACTCAACTGGGCGCCGATCCTGTCCGTAACCATGTCTCCAGCTTGGTGACCTACGCGTCCCAAACCAGTCTCCCTCCACACGAATTACTCGATGCCAGCCTCTCCACCTTGGACGACTTGTCCCGGCGTAGAGAGCTCGGCGATCTCCAAGCCCGCTCCAGCGATCCCGACCTTTCCGAGCAGGAACGTCGCGACCTGGTGCTTCAGATTACTCACAAGACCCGTGAACTCCTGAGCGGATCTGTTCCCTCCCATCCTTCCTAAGTCTCCTTCCTCCGCCCGTTCTACGGGTCGGGGGTGCAATCCACTTCCCAACGATGACTGTAAAAATCGACGAAACCGTCAAACTCCTTGCCGCCGAAGGCAGCACCAAGGGCTTTCTGACTTTTGCCGAGATGAACAAACTGCTCGAAGATCAGTTTGTTCCGCCGGACAAAATGGACCAGATCTTTGCCGGTCTGGAAGACGCCGGAATCGAACTCGTGGACGGCGAGGGCCGGCCAGCCAACAGTATCGCCAGCGAGCGAGACTCACGTAGGAACACCCGCGTCCCGGCTCCCAAGTCCGGGACCAAGGTCAAGAAACGCCCTGCGGCCCAGGTCCTGAAAGGTGTGTTGCCCGAGAAGATCGATGATCCCGTGCGCATGTACCTGACTCAGATGGGCGAGATCCCGTTGTTGACCCGGCCCGAGGAGATTTTCCTGGCCAAGTCGATTGAGATCACACGCAAGCGCTTCCGCAAGAAGTGCATGGGGTCGGGGATCTGCATGAAGGAGACGATTGCCACCCTGCGCGAGGTTCGTGATGGCAACCTGGCCTTCGATCGCACCCTGAAGGTGAACCCCAATCCCAAGCCCGACGACGATCCCAAGATCGTCGAGACCCTAGGCAAGCCGTTCCTGGCCAAGCGATTGCCCGTCAACATCGAGACCATCGAGCGCTTGCACGAGCGTATGCGCGAGGCCTACCTGCCCTTGGCCGCCCATCTGATCGGCGGAGAAGAGCTCAAGGGCGAGGCTCGCTCGGAGGCTTTGACTGTCGTCCAAAACCTGCGACGCAAGCTCATCATCCTGCTTGAGGAGTGCCACCTACAGATCAAGAAAGTGCGCCCCTACAGTGACGATCTTTCCGAGCACTACCGCGAGATGCGTTCGGTAGAGCGCAAGCTCGAGACCGCCTTGCGCGGAGCAACTGGTGGGCAAGACGAAGAACTCGTGCGCGAACTGCGCGAGAGCATGTTCGAGTTGGAGATGCAAGCTCTGGAGCCCATCGGACGCCTGAAGATGCGTCTCGACCACGTGATCTTGCACTACGCAGGTTACGAAGAAGCCAAGCGCGACCTGTCCAGCGGCAACCTGCGCCTCGTGGTCTCCATCGCCAAGAAGTACCGCAACCGCGGGCTGTCATTCTTGGACCTGATCCAGGAGGGCAACACCGGCTTGATGAAGGCCGTTGAGAAGTACGAGTACCGTCGTGGGTACAAGTTCTCGACCTACGCCACTTGGTGGATTCGCCAGGCCATCACGCGTTCGATTGCCGACCAAGCACGAACCATCCGGATTCCGGTGCACATGATCGAAACCATGAGCAAACTGCGCAATGTCACCAAGCGACTGGTGCAGGCCAAGGGGCGCGAGCCCTCCGTGGAAGAAGTGGCAGAAGCCACGGAGATCACGGTGGAGGAAGCCAAGCGCGTGATGAAGATCAGCAAGCATCCCATCAGCCTCGATCGTCCTATCGGCGAGTCGGACGATAGCTACTTCGGCGACTTCATCGAAGATGAGTCGGCCGAGAGTCCCATGCATGCGGCTGGCCAGGAGATGCTCAAGGATCGCATCGACGATGTGCTCTCGAGCCTGACTTTCCGCGAGCGCGAGATCATCAAATTGCGCTACGGCATCGGAGATGGCTATACCTACACCCTCGAGGAAGTAGGCCGCATCTTCCGGGTCACCCGCGAACGCGTGCGTCAGATCGAAGCCAAGGCCGTGCGCAAGCTGCGCCATCCGGTGCGCGCACGACAACTTGCGAGCTTCTTGGACGGCGTGGAGGTGGAAGACGACTACGGCGACTTCTAGGAATTAGCTCAGGGACGCCATCCGGAGGGCAGTTTTCCGGTGAATGTCTAGCGGGAGGGGTTCGGTTCGAACCCCTCCCGGGCGCTAAACTCGGCTCGTGAAGGACGTGCAACAGACGGGATCGTCTCCGGACTCAGCTCGTGATACGGCGCCGACCAGAAGTGGCCCCTCTGAGTGCTGGGTCGTGTTGGGCTTGGGGCTGCTCGCCTTTGCCCTGCGTGCCGTGTACGTGTTGGACCTGCGGGCCAGTCCGTATTTTGCCGCACCTGTCATCGACCCGGCCTTCCACTTGGATTGGGCGCGGGAACTCGCAGCGGGCCGTGAGTTTCAATCGGGTCCCTTCTTTCGTGCGCCGCTGTACCCCTGGTTCTTAGCGCTCTGCCTGAAGGTCTGCGGTGGCAGCCTCATGGGCGTCCGGCTGTTGCAGTGCGCGCTGGGGGCCGCGACCACGGTCTTGACCTACGCCGTGGCGCGACGGCTCTTTGACCGGCGCGTCGCCACCCTGTCGGGATTCGGTGCCGCGACGTACTGGGTGTTGATCTACTTCGATGGCGAGCTGCTGCTGCCCACCCTGTCGATCCCCCTGAACCTGTTGGCCCTCTGGCTGACCTTGGGGCTGGGAGTGGGGGAGGATGGAGACCTGCAGCCGCGCCCTTCGCGCAGGGCGCCTGGTCTTCGTTTTCTAGGTGCGGGTTTCGCCTGGGGGCTGGCCGCGATCACGCGACCGAACGTGCTCGCGTTCATGCCCTTGCTTGTGCTGTGGATTCTGCGCGCTCCGCGGAAGACTCCCAACTCCATCAGTTCCTGGGCTCAGTGCCTATGGCTCACACTGGGCACGCTGGTACCGATCCTGCCGGTCACCGCCTACAACACATGGGTGGGGGGGGACAGCGTGCTGATTTCCTCGCAGGCTGGCGTCAACCTGTGGATCGGCAATCACCCGGGATCTGACGGCCGGACGGCTCGCGTCCCGGGTACGACGAGCGACGACTTCTTGGGCACGGCACGTGAGGCGGCCAGCCTCGCGGAGGTAGATGCCGGGCGTGCCCTCAAGGCCTCAGAGGTCTCCAGCTACTACTCGCGGAAGACCCTTGAGCACGTGCTTCACCACCCGCTGCAGGCCTTGGCTGGCATGCTGCACAAGAGCGCACTGTTCTTGAGAGACGAGGAAATCAGCAACAACCAGCCCGTGCGTTTCTTCGCTCGGCACTTTAGTTGGATTCCCCGCTACAGCCCGCTTGGCCACTCGGTGTTGGCGGCCATGGGGTTGCTGGGTCTGGTCTTGGTTCTCGTTCAAGGCCCCTCACGCAAGCGTTTTCCCCTGTGGGGATTTGTGATCACCTACAGTCTGAGTGTGATCGCGTTCTTCGTCTGTTCACGATTCAGGGCGCCGATCTTGCCCGCGCTGATGATCTTGGGCGGCCACTCTGTGTTTTGGTTGAAGGACGCTTGGCATGCGGGTCGCAGGCGCGCATTCGGGACGGGAGCCGCCCTGGCCTTGCTGACCCTCGGCGTCCTCTGGTCCCAACGAGCGGATCGACGTGTCGCGCAGGCCGACGGTCTCAGGCATTTGGCCGTTGGCTACGCGCTCGCGGGAGACTTGCAGCAGGCCGAGAGACTCTCGAGCGAGGCCTTGGAGCGCGCGCCGGGAGATCCGCAGACCCTGCTCGCGCGCGCGGGGATCCTGGAGGATCTGCAACGATTCGAGCAAGCCGATGCCCTGCTCCAGCAGGTCGTTCGAATGACCCCAGACGACCCCCTAGCCCTCGATCGCTTGCTGGGCTTTCTGGTACGACGTGCGCGCTGGGCAGATCTGGAACAACGGGCGCGGGCAGCGCTGCTCACGGAGGTACCTCCTCAGGGGCCCAGCTACCACCTGGGTCTAGCGCTGCTGGCGCAGAAGCGAGTCCCCCAGGCGCAGGCGGCGCTTGAGGAGGCCGTGCGCCTCGATCCAGGAGGTTCGCGGGCCCAGGCAGTCTTGGCTTCAATCCTGGCTGGGCGCGGCCAGCCCAAACGGGCCCGGATTCTGCTCGGACAGGCCCTCGACCACGGAGCCTTTGCCAACGCCCGCCGCCAGGAATCCGACGCCTGGCGACTGCTGCTGCGTATCCTGACTGAGGAAAGGCAGATGGACGAGGCCCTGCGCAGGGCCGGCCAGTGGGTCCAGCGTTTCCCGGATTCCCCACAGGCGCGGGCGGCTCTGGAGCGTGCGCAGTCCTCGGCGACTGGGGCAGGGCTCTGAGCCGCGAGACCGGTACTCAGGGCTGCCGGTTGTTTGATTCGGGGCGGGGACCTGACGCGCTTGCCGATGGGCGGTAGACTGCGCCGCCCCAACACCCACGGATCCCTCCCCATGCAGGACACCTTGCAGGCCCTCCAAGGCCTCCAGCAAATCGACCGTCACATTTTCAAGGTCCAGGCCGAGCAACGTCGGTTGCCCGAAGAACTGGCTGAGCGCACGGCCAAGGTTGAGGCGCACGAGGCCCGACTAGGGGAGATGCGGGACCGTGTGCGCGCGTTGCGTTCTGAAGCCAAGGAAATCGAAGACCTCACGGTGGGCATGCGCCAGCGCTATCGCAAGCTAGAGTCTGAGTCAAACAAGGGCAAGGTGGACGCCGCCCTGCTGGCGAGTTACCAGCATGAAATGCGCAAGCTGAAGCGCAACATCTCGCAGGCCGAGGAGGATGCCCTCAAGAAATTAGAGGTGGCCGACGCGGGCGACACGGATGCGGCCACAACGGAAAGCAAGCTGGAAGAAGAGAAGACCGTCTTTGAAGAGTTTGAGGCCAATGTGGCCCAGGAGCTCGGCGAGGCGCAGGCTCGACATGCAGAACTGCAAGCGGAGCGGAACAAGCTCTCGGCAGACGGGATCGAGGCCGAGCACTTGGAACTGTATCGGCGCCTACTGGAGAGCCGCGAGGGCGAGGCCCTTGCTGAACTGCTCGACTACCACTGTCAGGCGTGCTTCGTCCAAATTCCCAAGAACATCGGCGTACGTCTGGCGCGCGGCACGGAACTGGTCCAGTGCCCCTCCTGCGACCGGATCTTCTACCAGTACTAGGATCTGGCCGGTCAGTCGGTTCCCTACAGACCCT
>Ga0209992_10000102_pt1 | contig 125086 bp, 110 predicted proteins | sample 2SBtaG_2_FD_182564 | JGI IMG/M metagenome (GOLD analysis project Ga0209992, IMG submission 182564) | Deep subsurface microbial communities from Kolumbo volcano to uncover new lineages of life (NeLLi) - 2SBTROV12_ACTIVE470 metaG (SPAdes)... | ecosystem: Environmental > Aquatic > Marine >... | reverse complement strand
CGACGGCCGTTCGGCCCCCTCACGATTTCCGATTTTCAATGAGCACTGTCGTGACGGGGGAGACAGTAGACGCGCCGAATTCGGGGTTCAAGGGGGTGATCCGCCGCCTCGACCGGCCTACCGTTTTCCGCTGCAAAGTCATGGGGTTGTGCCCGTTTTTGTTATCACTCAGTTCGCTTTCGAGGGGCTCCCGAAACTCGCCCTCGGGCGGTCCGAGAGACGGTGCACGATCCGGACGGCCGTCACGTCGCGGCCCGACTGGAGGGTTCTCGTCAACCCCTCGAAAACGTTGGCGAAATTCGCCCCCCGGGCTCGGATTTCAAACCCAGGTACCGTCCTCCTGTGCGACGGGCCCTCCTCATGCTGCTCCTCCTCACCTCTTCGGCCCTGCCGGCGTGCACCGATGAGCCCGCCGCGGTGCTCGGCACCGGCACCGACGACTGGGAGCCGCTCGGCGACGGGGGCTCCGTGCCGATCGAGTTCGGCTCCCAGGGCGGGTTCCACGTGTACGCGAGCGTGCGCGTGCGCGGGATCCATCCCGGCACGGAGACGGGCGACACGTCGGACAACCCCCTCACGCGGTTCGACCTGCGCATGGACGACACGTCGGTCGTCGAGTCGAGGACGGGCGACCGCGCCTTCGAGCCGGTCCCCTCCCCGCTCCTGGGGGGATGGACGCACGAGCTGCGCGGGACCCGCCTGGTCTTCGACGGCCTCTCGGACTCCGAGGTGACCAACGAGACCTTCACCCTCACGGTCTTCGTGGTCGATCGCGACGGCGTGGAGGTCCGCGACTCGATTCAGGTGTCGGTCACCCGCGATCCGTTCGGGCAGGACAACCAAGGCGGGTAGGGTCCGGTCCATGAAGCATCTCACGCTCCTGCTCGCCTTCGTCCCCCTCCTCGCCTGCCCGGCGGCCGATCGAGGCGGCAGCGGCGGAGGAGGCGGCGGAGACGACGACGACGCGGCCGGAGAGGGCGCGCGGGTCACGATGGAGACCACCCTCGGTACGGTCCTCATCTCCGTCCTCGAGGAGGAGTCGCCCATCAGGGCCGACAACTTCCTCCAGTACATCGACGACGGCTTCTACGACGGGAGCGACGGCGACGGCACGACGGTCTTCCATCGCGTCATTCCCGGGTTCATGGCCCAAAGCGGGGGGCTCTTGGAGACCGGGGCGCGCAAGACCACCCGCGCTCCGATCCAGAACGAGTCCGGCGTATCGGGGCTCTTGAACACCCGCGGAACCCTCGCGATGGCGCGCACCGGCGACCCCCACAGCGCGACATCCCAGTCGGTGATCCGCGACTGACGCTCGAAACGGCGAAGATCTCCCACTACCGCCTCGCCCGCCCCTCCGGCTGCGTCGCGGTGGGAAAAGTCGGCCGCCCCCCTACCCCCGGTCGGCGAACGCCAGGATCCACCGGTCGTCGTTGCCGAGCCAGCAGCGAATCCGCGCCGAGTACGTCGCCCCGGCCTCCAAGGCCACGTCCAGCACCTCGTCGTCCGTCCCCGTGCCGTCCTCGATCCCGAGCACGTCGCCGTCCGGGTCGTAGACCTCGAGGTCCAGGTCGGCCCCCTCGGCGCGCAGCCGGATCCGCACGAAGGCGTCGTCCGCGAACGTGAACGCGAGGCGATCGATGTCGGCGTCGGCCCAGCCCCCGTCGCCCCCGCACGCCCCCGACCGACCGGCGACCGAGTAGTTCGGCGCGATGGTCCCCAGGTCCTGGGGCGTAGGGTCGTTGGGCTCAACCTCGAAGGCGTCGGCGGCTTCCCAGACGGGCCACGCGGCCGCGTCGCCGGGCTCGTCCGCGGCGGTCGGGCAGCCCGCGAGCAGGATCACGAACGGGAGGGCGATCCTCACCCCGTGGTGCGGATCCGGATGCCCGCGAAGAAGTCGCGCGTCCACTTGGTCATCGCCATCCACATGAGCTCGGGCGTGACCTCCGCCCACCAGTCGATCAGCCCCCCGGAGAGGTTGATGATCTTCCGGTCCTCGGTGCGGAAGTCGCACACGGTGCGCGGCTTGAAGACGGCGGCCGACGAGACCAGCGAGACGTGGTTGATCAGGTGCCCGCGGGGGAGGATCTCCACCCGCACCGGGACGCCGAGGCGATCACTGAGCCGACGTTCGCCCTCCCGATGGTCCACGGCCCGCGGGTCCGGCGCCTCGATGCGCACCAGGAACCCGCGCTTCGTGATGACGACGAAGAACACGTTCGCTCGGAACTCGGACGACCAGGAGAGGATCTCCTCCTCGAGATCGAAGTCCGTGACGTCCACGCCGCCCCAGCTGCGCAGCCCGCCCGCGCGCCCGAGGACCTCGATGCCGCGGCCGAGCCCGTCGTCGGGGGTGTCGAGGATGCGGACCAGGTCACCCGTCCAGTAGCGGATCATCGGCTGCGCCTCGCGGCACAGCGTCGTGGCCACCAGCACCCCCCGATCCCCGGGCCGAGTCACCGGCTCCTTCGTCTCGGGGTCCAGGATCTCGAACAGGAAGAAGTCCTCGTGCAGGCGCAGGTCGCCGCGCTCATCCGAGGTGGCGAAGGGGCCGCCCTCGGTGCAGCCGTAGAGGTTCCGCACCTCGCAGCCCCAGTCGTCCATCATCGACTTGCGCCAGGACGGCGTCAGGATCCGCCCCGCGAAGCAGAACGCCTCCATGTCCCCGAAGTCCTTCGCCGGGTCCTTGCCCAGGGCGAGGGCGGTCTCCTTGAGGAGGATGGCCTCGAGGGGCATGGCCGTGAGCACGTTGGCCCTGCGCTCCTCCATGATCCGCAGGACGCGCTTGTAGCCGACGTTGTAGGTCAGGTTCGACGTGGGGATGACGCAGCCGCCCATGAGCCGCGCGGCCGTCTCCACCAGCTGCGCAGGGACCGGAAACGCGTACGGGTAGCGGTTCACGATCGTCTTGCCCGGACCGAACTCGGCGAGCCACCGCTGGATGGTGTCGATCTCGACCTCGATGTCGTCCAGCGAGTACCAGCCCACGACCGGCCGACCGGTGGTCCCGAACGACTCGTGGAAGTGCCAGACCTTCTCCCGGGGGCAGGCCAGGAACATGTCCGCCGGGTTGCCCTTGAGGTCCGCCTTCGTGGTCATCGGGAGCGACCCGAGATCGTCGAGTGAGCGCACGGCCACGCCCGCGAGGCGGTCCTTGTAGATCGGCGCGTTCCTGGCGAGGTCGACCGTCCTCTTCAGGCGGTCCAGACGATCGGCCTGGTTGGACGCGAGGCGCTCCCCCGCGACCTTCGAGTAGTACTCCGGCACGAGAGGAGCCTAGAGCTATTCGCCGGCGGCGGAGATGTGGCCCACGGGGACCTTCGGCAGCGGCGTGACCAGGCGGTCCAGCAGCGCCTTGCGCAGCGGGGCGGGGATCTGGACGGTGCCGAAGCTGTCGAGGTTCACGATCGCCGTGACGATCGTCGCCTCCACCCGCACCTCGGACTCACCCGCGAGGCGACCGCGGTAGCGGCACTCGAAGGACTTCGTGCCGACCCGGATGACGGAGAGCTCGACCTCCATCGTCTGGCCGAACTTGAAGGGCTTGCGGTAGTCGCACTCGGTGTGGACGGCGGGGAAGCCGATGCGCGTGTCTTCGAGGACCCAGCGGTAGGGCATGCGGAGGTCGTCGTCGAACCAGTCCTCGAAGACCTCGTGGAAGATGTCGAGGAAGCGGGGGAAGTACATCACCCCGGCGGGGTCCGTATCGCCGAAGCGAACCTTGTATGTCCGGCGGAAGTCCGACCGTCGCGTGCCCATGCAGTCCTCGTGGTTGCGCTGCTCGCCCTGGTCCGTCCGGAGCACATCCCCAGGCGGCGAAGCGGCGGGATTGTACTGATCCGACCCCGAGGGCTCAACCCGACGCACGAGAGCCTATATAGTCCTCGCGCCGGGGAGCGCGCAAACGCCGTCGGCACCCCCGAACCCCCTCGCGGAGACCGCAGAAGTGCAGCGACTCGTCGTCCTCACGGTCTGCCTGACGATCGTCTGGGGGCTGTGGTCGGGCCACACCGAGCCGATGATCCTCGGCTTCGGCGTGTTCTCGATCGGGCTGACGGCCCGGTATACGGCGCGGATGGATCGCGTCGACGGGGAGGCCCCCCACTACCCCTTCGGCATGCGCCTGCTGGGGTACCTGCCCTGGCTCGCGTGGGAGGTCGTGAAGTCCAACCTGGACGTCGCGAGGATCATCCTCACCCCGTCCCTCCCCATCTCGCCCCGGCTGATCCGCGTCCCCGGGACGCAGCGCACGGACATGGGGATCGTCACGTACGCGAACTCCATCACCCTCACGCCCGGCACCATCACGTGCGACGTGCGCGACGGCGCGCTGATGGTCCACGCCCTCACCGCCGAGTCGGCCGCGGGCGTCGAGTCCGGCGAGATGGACGCGAAGGTCACCGCGCTGGAGGGCCGCGCCTGATGTTCGCGGCGGCGATGGCGGGGATCCTCGCGACGATGTTGATGGCGCTGGCCAGGGCCTCGAAGGGGCCGACGGTCTTCGATCGCATCCTCGCAATGAACATGTTCGGGACCCAGACGGTGCTCGTGATCGCGGTCTCCGGCTTCATGTCCGGGCGGCCCGAGTGGCTCGACCTCGCCATCGTCTACGGCCTCGTGAACTTCATCGGCACCATCGCGGTGCTCAAGTTCGCGAAGTTCGGGAACCTGGCGGACGACGGAAGGCGCGCGGGATCGTGAGCCCCGTGGACATCGCCACCCTCGTGCTCCTCGTCTCGGGCGCCGCCTTCTGCGTCGTGGGCGGCGTCGGCGTCCTCCGGATGCCGGACTTCTACACGCGAACCCACGCCGCGAGCATCCCGGACACGCTGGGCGCGGGCCTGATCCTCGTGGGGCTGATGCTCCAGGGCGGCGGCTGGATCGTCACGGTCAAGCTGGTGTTCGTCCTCGCGCTGCTGCTCCTCACCGGGCCCACCGCGAGCCACGCGCTGGTGAAGGCCGCGCACGCGTCGGGCCTCGCCTGGAAGGGCGAGGACGACACCCACCACACGCCGCTGCAGACCGTGAAGGTCGGGGGGGACGATGCCGTCGATCCCGGTTGAACTCCCGATCTTCATCCTGCACCTGCTGACGGCGCTGCTGATCGCCCGCCTCCGCGGCCTCTTCTCGGCCGCGATGCTCACGGGGATCTTCAGCCTCCTGTCCTGCTGCCTCTTCACCCTCATGGACGCGGTGGACGTCGCGTTCACCGAGGCCGCCGTGGGGGCGGGCATCTCCACCGTCCTGATCCTGGGGACGCTCGCCCTGACGGACCGCGAGGAGAGGCAGCGCCCGGCTCGAGCGCTCCCGTTCGTGGTGGTGATCGTCACCGGCGCAGCCCTCATCTACGGGACCTTCGACATGCCCCCGTTCGGGGCCGCGGACGCGCCGATCCACATGCACCCGGTGGTCCAGACGTTCGTCCACGGCGCCGAGCACGACTTCCACATCCCCAACATCGTCACCGTGATCCTCGCGTCCTACCGGGGCTACGACACCCTGGGCGAGACCGCCGTCATCTTCACGGCCGGGGTGGGCGTCCTCCTCCTCCTGGTCGAGGGCAAGCGCGCCGGTGATCCGCCCTCCGAGCCGGACCATGGCTCCGACGGCTCCGACGTCCCCCGCGACGAGGCCGCATGATCGACCCGACGCCCATGCGGATGCGGGACAAGATCGTCCTGCGGGTGGTCAGCAAGCTGCTGATCCCGTTCATCCTGCTGTTCGGCCTGTACGTGCAGTTCCACGGCGACTTCGGCCCCGGGGGCGGCTTCCAGGCGGGCGTCATCTTCGCGGCCGGGTTCATCCTGTACGGGCTGATCTTCGGCTTGGACGAGGTGGAGACGGTCGTCCCCCACCGGTTCGTGGAGATCGGCTCCGCCCTGGGGGTCCTCATCTACGGCGGCGTGGGCGTCGTGAACATGATGCTGGGGGCCAACTTCCTGGACTACTCGGTCCTCGCCCACGACCCCGCGCACGGCCGCCACTACGGGATCCTCGCCATCGAGGCGGGCGTCGGCCTCACCGTCTTCGCCACCATGATGCTGATCTTCTACGCCTTCGCCGACCGCGGCCGACGCCCCGGGGGGGCGGCGTGACCGGACTCCTCGGCCTCTGGCACTACTGGATGATCATCGCGCTGATGATGGTGGGGCTCTACATCGTCATCGCCCGGGACAACCTGGTGAAGAAGATCATGGGTCTGAACATCTTTCAGACGTCCGTGATCCTCTTCTACGTCGCCCTCGCGAAGGTCGAGGGCGGCACCGCGCCGATCATCCCCGAGGGCGCCGAGCACGTCGTCTACAGCAACCCCCTCCCCCACGTGCTGATGCTGACGGCCATCGTCGTCGGCGTGGCCACGACGGCCCTCGGGCTCGCCCTCTGCGTGCGGATTCAGGAGGCGTACGGCTCGAACGAAGAGGACGAGATCGTGCGGATGGACGTCGAAGGCCTCGCCCGTCGCGGCGATCGCGCCGAGTCGGCCCCGCACGCGGACGACGTGCCCCCCGAAGAGGTGCCCGCGTGACCGAGCATCTTCCCGCGCTGCAGGTCGTGGTGCCGATGCTCGCGGCGCCCGTCTGCGTGCTGCTGCGACGCACCCAGGCCGTCAAGGTGTTCGCGGTGCTGGTGGCGTGGAGCACGCTCGCCATCGCGGGGACCCTGCTGGCCACCGTCCTCGACTCCGGGACCATCTCCTACAAGATGGGCGGCTGGGCGGCGCCTGCGGGCATCGAGTACCGCGTCACCATCGCCAACGCCTACATCCTCGTGCTCGTCACGTCCGTCGCCTCGGTGGTTCTGCCGTTCGGGCTGGGCTCGGCCGGCAGCTCGGTCCCCCAGGACCGGAAGTACCTCCTCTTCGCGGCCTTCCTGTTGTGCATCTCGGGGCTGCTGGGCATCACGATCACGGGCGACGCGTTCAACGTCTTCGTGTTCCTGGAGGTCACGTCGCTGTCGTCGTACGCGCTCGTGTCCATGGGGCACGGTCGGCGCGCGCTGATGGCCGCCTACAGCTACCTGATCCTGGGCACCATCGGCGGCACCTTCATCCTCCTCGGCGTCGGGCTCATGTACCAGATGACGGGGACGCTGAACGTCGTCGACCTGTCCGAGCGCCTGCCCGAGGTGATGGCCTCGCGCACGATGATCGTGGCCTTCGGGTTCATGATGGTCGGGCTCTTCATCAAGCTCGCGGTCTTCCCGCTGCACCAGTGGCTGCCCAACGCCTACACGTACGCGCCGTCGACCGTGTCCGCCTTCCTCGCCGCCACCGCGACGAAGGTCTCCTACTACGTCCTCGCGCGCGTGGTGTTCACGATCTTCGGCGCGGCCTACGTGTTCGGCGAGCTGGGCCTCGATCGCATCCTCATCCCACTGTCGCTCGCGGCGATGTTCGGCGGCTCCGTCGCCGCCATCTATCAGACCAACGTCAAGCGCCTGCTGGCCTACAGCTCCATCGCGCAGATCGGGTACATGACGCTGGGGCTGAGCTTCAACTCGCTCGACGGCCTCACCGGCGGCCTGGTCCACCTCTTCAACCACGCGATGATGAAGGGCGGCCTGTTCCTGGTCGTCGCCTGCGTCACCTACCGGCTCAACAGCTCGATGGTCGACGACTGGCGCGGACTGGGTCGACGCATGCCGATCACGATGGCCGCGTTCGTCGTGGGCGGGCTGAGCCTCATCGGCGTCCCGACCACCGTCGGGTTCGTCAGCAAGTGGTACCTGGTCTCGGCGGCCGTTCAGCAGGACAAGCTGGTCGTGGCGGGGGCCATCCTCCTGAGCTCGCTGCTCGCCGTCGTCTACGTCTGGAAGATCATCGAGACCGTCTACTTCAAGGCCCCCCCCGAAGGCGGTGACCCGGTCGCCGAGGCGCCGATGTCGATGCTGATCCCGACGTGGATCCTCATCGGCGCCACGATCTACTTCGGCCTCCACACCGCGCTGACCGCGGGCGTCGCCTCGAAGGCGGCCGCCTTGCTCCTGTCGGGGGTCCCATGACTCCCGAGTTCGCGATCGGCCTCTCGGTCCTGCTGCCCGTCGTGGGCATGCTCGGCGTCCTCCTCATCGGGGAGCGCAACCCCGACGCGCGGGAGGGCGTCACCCTCGTCACCACCGTGCTGACGCTGGGCACCGTGCTGCAGATCCTCCCCGGCGTGCAGGCGGGGGAGCAGCCGGGGCTCGAGGTGCTGGAGGTGCTCCCGGGCCTGGTGCTGGCGTTCGAGGTCGAGCCGCTCGGGATGCTCTTCGCGCTCGTCGCGTCGGGCTTGTGGGTCGTCACGTCGCTGTACGCCATCGGCTACATGCGCGGGCACCACGAGATCAACCAGACGCGCTTCTTCGCCTGCTTCGCGGCCGCCATCTCCGCGGCCCTGGGCATCGCCTACGCGCGCAACCTGTTCACGCTCTTCGTCTTCTACGAGATCCTCACCTTCTCGACCTTCCCGCTCGTGACCCACGCCGGCACCGAGAAGGCGAAGAAGGCCGGCCGCACCTACCTCGGCATCCTCGTCTTCACGTCGGTCGTGTTCCTGATGTTCGGCATCGTCTGGACGGCGAACGTCGCGGGCACGCTCGAGTTCGCCAAGGGCGGCATCCTCGCCGGGAAGATCTCCGGCTGGCGCCTGTACGTCCTGCTGGGGCTGTTCGCGTTCGGCACCGGCAAGGCGGCCCTCATGCCCTTCCACCGGTGGCTGCCCGCGGCGATGGTCGCGCCCACGCCGGTGTCGGCCCTCCTGCACGCGGTCGCCGTGGTGAAGGCCGGCGTCTTCACCGTGCTCAAGGTCGTCGTGTACGTGTTCGGCATCGACCTGCTGGCCGACACGGGCGCCTCTCAGTGGCTGATGGCGGTGGCGGCCTTCACGATCCTGTCGTCGTCGCTCGTCGCCCTCACGAAGGACAACCTCAAGGCCCGCCTCGCCTACTCGACGATCGGGCAGCTCAGCTACATCGTCCTGGGGGCGGCCATGGCCACCTCCGCGGGGGTCCTGGGCGGCGGGATGCACATCGCCATGCACGCCGTGGGGAAGATCACGCTCTTCTTCGTGGCGGGCGCGATCATGGTCGGCGCCCACAAGTCCGAGATCTCGACCATGGACGGCCTCGGCCGTCGCATGCCGTGGACGTACTCGGCATACCTGATCGGGTCGCTCTCCATCATCGGCCTGCCGCCGCTGGGCGGGTCCTGGAGCAAGTGGACGCTCCTCATGGGCGCCGCCGAGGGCGAGCACTGGATCTACATGGTGGTGCTGCTGATCAGCTCGCTGCTGGCGATCGGGTACCTCATGCCCGTCTTCGTGCGCGGGTTCTTCCTGCCCGAGAAGCACGACGACCACCACGACGATCATCACGGCGATCATCATGCGGAGCCCCACGAACCGCTGCTCTGCGTGCTGCCGCCGGTGCTCACGGCGGTGGGGTGCGTCCTGCTCTTCGTCTACGCCGAGAACCTGTACGACATGCTGGCGCCCATCGTGGCCGTGAAGGGAGGCTGAGTTGAGCGACTCTCACGAGCCTCACGGGCACAAGATCCCCGAGGGCGAGGAGCCCCGTTGGGTCGACCACCCCGAGAACGTGGAGAAGATCGTCCGGGCGCTGTTCGTGCTCACCGGGCTGACGATGGCGGCCGACTTCGCCTACCACAAGCACGGCCACTTCGGCTTCGAGAACATCCCGGGATTCCACGCCTTTTGGGGTTTCGGCTCCTTCGTGTTCCTGGTGCTGGTGGCCATCCAGCTCCGCAAGGTCGTGATGCGCGACGAGGAGTACTACGGGGACGGCGATGGTTGAAGCCCTCCCCCCTGGCCTGATCCTCGTCCTCGGGGCGCTGATCATCCCGTTCCTGCCCAAGGGAGCGGACGGCCGCGACGTGCTCGGCAAGACCGTCATGCTGGTCCTGCCCGTCCTCGGGTTCGTGCAGATCCTGCTCCTCCCCGACGGCTACTCGCTGACGGGCACCGCCTTCGGCCTCGAGCTCGAGCTGGTCCGCGTGGATCGCCTCGCGAAGGTCTGGGGCTACATCTTCCACATCGCCGCGCTGCTCTCGGCGATCTACGCCCTGCACGTCGACGACCGCCTCCAGCACGTCACGGCCGTCATGTACGCGGGTTGCGCCATCGGCGCGGTGTTCGCAGGCGACCTCATCACGCTGTTCGTCTACTGGGAGGGCACGGCGATCACGTCGGTCTTCCTGATCTGGGCGCGACGCACCGAGCGGGCCTATCGCGTGGGGATGCGTTACCTGGTGATCCAGGTGGCGTCGGGAGTCCTCCTCCTCGCCGGGACCGTCCTTTGGGTGCAGGGCCCGGGCGAAGGGTCCGTCCTCTTCACCACCGGCGCCTTCTCCTTCGAGACCCTCGGCGACGCCGGCCCCGCCGCCCTCGTCATCCTCGTCGCGTTCGGCGTCAAGGCCGCGTTCCCGCTCCTGCACAACTGGATGCAGGACGCCTACCCCGAGTCGACGCCCACGGGCACGGTCTGGCTCTCCGCGTTCACCACGAAGCTCGCCATCTACGCCCTCGCCCGGGGCTACGCCGGCACCGACATCCTGATCCCCATCGGGGCCACGATGACGGCCTTCCCGATCTTCTACGCGGTCATCGTCAACGACCTGCGCAAGGTCCTCGCCTACAGCCTGAACAACCAGCTGGGCTTCATGATCGTCGGCGTCGGCATCGGCACGGACATGGCGCTCAACGGCACGGCCGCGCACGCCTTCTCCCACATCCTCTACAAGGGGCTGCTCTTCATGAGCATGGGGGCGGTCATGCACCGCGTCGGCACCACGAAGGCCTCGGAGCTCGGCGGCCTCTGGAAGTCGATGCCGAAGACCACCTTCTTCTGCATCATCGGCGCCATGAGCATCAGCGCGTTCCCGCTCTTCAGCGGGTTCATCAGCAAGTCGTTGATCCTCACCGCCGCGGCCGAAGAGCACATGACGATCACCTTCCTGGTGCTGCTCTTCGCGTCGGCGGGCGTGCTCGACCACTCCGGCATCAAGGTCCCCTTCTTCGCCTTCTTCGCCCACGACAGCGGCAAGCGGTGCGAAGAGGCGCCCACCAACATGCTGGTGGCGATGGCGGGCGCCGCGGCCCTGTGCGTCGGCCTCGGGATGTTCCCCGGCCCGCTGTACGACCTCCTCCCCTACCAGGTCGACTTCAACCCCTACACGACCACCCACGTGATCACGCAGCTTCAGCTGCTCTTCGCGGCGATCTGCGCCTTCGTCGTCCTCAACAAGGTGGGCATCTACCCCCACGAGATCCCCTCCCTGAACGTCGACTTCGACTGGACCTACCGCAAGGGCCTGCCGATGCTCGTGGGGTGGATCCGACGCGTCGGCGGCGGGGCATGGCACGGCTTCACCGGGGCCTCCGTGGCGACGATCCGACGAGGCGTGGACTGGGTGGGGACCCACGCCGGACCGGCGGGGCGACTGGGCGAGCCTTGGCCCACCGGAGCGACGGCGTTCTGGGCAGCCGTCCTGCTCGCCGCGTATCTGCTCCTGCAGTTCCTCTGACCCGGGTGGATTTCGAGGGGAGATTTTCCCCGAATCCGCCCGCTCGGCGTTGTCGGGATGTGCCCAGATTAGGTCTGTACCCGCGACCCTTCGACGGGGTACAAAGCACGTAGACCGCTCCTCATTCACGCGCAGGAAGCAGCACCGGCCTCCATGAAGGACCCCTCGCCCCCGAACGCCGCCGCGATCACCAACAAGGTGCCCGTGCAGCGCGCCGACGACGCCCCCGAGCCGCCCGCTCCGCCCATCGCGCTCCCCGGCGGCAGCGTGCCCTCGGGCCGACCCATCACCAACCCGTTGGGGATCCGCCCGCGCACCCAGCGCGCCGCCTACGCGCGGGAGCTGAGCGTGTGGCCCGCGGACGAGGAGTTCAGCGACGAGTTCGAGATCGTCGAGGAGGGCCTGGCCCCCGTCCCGCCCCCGAGCCCCGAGCCGTCGGCCGCGACGGACGGCCCCTCAGGACGCTTCCCGGTGGGCGGGAGCACCGCGAAGTCCCTGGGCACCCTGGACCGCCCCCGGTCGGACCTGCAGACCGCGCCGTCCGCATCGATCCCCCCGCGCCCCGCGATGACGGAGCAGGCCCCCGAGGAGCCGACGCTCGCCCCACCGCGCAAGGGGCGTCCGCGGGTGGAGCTCCGGGTCCCCACGGGCTGGAGCAAGTCGGTGTCCACCACGGACATCAAGCGCCGCAAGGCGAAGGCGACGCCCAGGCCCAAGGCCGAGAAGCAGGCGCCCGCCCCGGTCAAGCGCGGCCTCTCGAGCACCCAATTCCTCGTGATCATGACCATCCTGGCGATCCTCAACGCGCCGCTGATCATCGTGGCGGGCAAGTACGTCAAGGCCTTCTTCGCCGAGGAGGTCGTGGAGACGGAGATGACGGTCGAGGAGATCGTGCGCATCGAGTTGGCGCTCGAGGCGCGGCCCGGGGACGGAGAGGAGATCCTCGCGGAGTACGGCCTCGATCGGCACGGTTGGTCCGCGCTTCGAGGGTCCGTCACCGCGGATTCGCACCTGAACGCCGAGTTCCAGGCGATTCGAGCCCGGCTCCAAGAGGACTGAGCGGCCCCGTCGCCCGCCCCGGAAAGGGTGCAGCCGATCGTTGCGATCGACCGCCTGGGCTCCACGTCTGTTGACTCCCCCTTGGGGCGCCGTTATAGAAGCCGCGACCGCGCGCCTACGCACGCTTTTTTCCGGCTTGTTCCCGCCCCGTTTTCGGGGGTCGGGCGAACCCGAGACCCCGGTGGACACCCCGTGGAAGTCGACCCCCTCATCGCCCTCCTGACGACCATCCCCTTCCTGATCACCGTGTTCGGTCTGAACATGCTGGTCTGGAAGCCGACGCTCGCCCTCCTCGCGGAGCGCGAGGCGAACATCGACGGGTTCCTGAGCGAAGCCGAGCGCCTCACCGCGGACGCCGCCACCCGTGAGTCCGAGCTCGAGGCGAAGCTGGCCGAGGCCCGCGCCCGCTCCATCGCCGAGCGCAACCGTCTTCGTCAGGCCGCCCAGGCCGCCGAGCGCGAGCTCATGGACGCGGCTCGCGAGGCCGCCGACGCCCGCATGACCGAAGCCCGCGCCGCCCTCGCAGCGGACCGGGACACCGCCCGCACCGAGCTGCACGCGACCCTCGGGACCCTGAGCGTGGGCATCGCCTCGGCGGTGCTCGGACGCGCGGTGGAGGCCGACTGATGAACCGCCGACTCCTCCTCACCACCGCCCTTGTGGCGTTGCTCATCCCCGCCACCGCGCTGGCCGCGGGCGGGGGCGACGGCTCCTTCCGGGGCGACCGCATCTTCCGCCACCTGCTGAACCTCGTGATCTTCGTCGGGGTCATCGGGTACCTCGTGAAGACGCCGCTGGCGGACTTCCTCCAGTTTCGGCGGACCGAGGTCAAGGAAGGCCTCGACAACGCCTTCGACGCCAAGGCCGCCGCCCAGGACCGCTTCACGGAGCTCCAGACGCGGCTGGACGGGTTCGAGGACGAGGTCGCCGCGATGATGGCCCGCGTCGAGTCCGACGGAGCCCGCGAGCACGAGCGGCTGGTCGCGGCGGGTCGGGAAGCGGCCGTGCAGATCGACGCCGCGACCACCCGGTCGATCGACGAGGAGGCGCGCCGCGCGGCGGCCGAGCTCCGCGCCGAGGCCATCGACCTCGCCATGGGCAAGGCCACCGAGCTCCTCACCGCGTCGGTCGGCGCGGCGGACCACAAGCGCCTCGCCGAGGGCTACCTGACCACGCTGCAGGAGAGCGCCCAGTCATGAGCATGCACGCCGTCGCCCGCCGCTACGCCGGGGCCCTCGCCGAGCTGGCCGCAGAGCGGAAGGTCCTCGAGCCCGTGGGCGCGTCCCTCGGCGCCTTCGCCGCGCTGCTGGCGTCTTCGGACGAGCTCCGCGCGGGCGTGTCCAGCCCCGCCTTCACCAAGGAGGAGCGCCGGGGCGTCCTCGAGGCCGTCCTCGCGAAGTGGACCGACGTGGACGAGCTCTCCGCCAACTTCATCCGTCTCCTCGGCGACAAGGGCCGCATGGCCGCCTTCGACGCCGTGGTCAGCGCCTACGGCGAGCTCGTGGACGACCGGCAGGGTCGCGCCCGCGCCCACGTCGCGTCCGCCAAGAAGCTGACGAAGAAGGATCTGACCACCATCGAGAACCAGATCAAGACGCTGACCGGGAAGTCGGAGGTCATCGTCGAGCAGACGATCGACGCCGACCTCATCGGCGGCATCGTCACCCGCGTCGGAGACCTCGTCTTCGACGGCAGCATTCGAACCCGACTCCAAAGCCTCCGGCTTCAGCTCATCAACCAGGGGGAGGCGGCCGAGGCCTGAGGCCCGGACCGCTCCCGAGGACAGACGCATGCAGCTCCGCTCCGAAGAGATCAGCCAGATCCTCAAGGACCAGATCGCCAACTACTCGGCGAAGGTCGAGGTCGCCGAGACCGGCACCATCCTCGCCGTGGGCGACGGCATCGCCCGCATCCACGGCATGGCCAACGCCGTGGCCGGGGAGCTCGTCGAGTTCGACGGCGGGATGTCCGGGATGGTCCTCAACCTCGAGTCCGACAACGTCGGTGTCGCCATCTTCGGCTCCGATCGCGAGCTCAAGGAGGGCGACCGCGTCAAGCGCACCGGCCGCATCGTGGAGGTGCCCGTCGGCGACGCGCTCCTCGGCCGCGTGGTCGACCCGCTCGGGCGTCCCCTGGACGGCGCGGGCGAGATCGTCACCGAGCACACCCGCCGCGTCGAGGTGAAGGCGCCCGGCATCGTGGGTCGCAAGTCGGTGCACGAGCCGCTGCAGACCGGGCTCAAGGCCATCGACGCCATGGTCCCGATCGGCCGCGGCCAGCGCGAGCTGATCATCGGCGACCGCCAGACGGGCAAGACCGCCATCGGCATCGACGCGATCATCAACCAGAAGGGGCAGAACTGCATCTGCATCTACGTCGCCATCGGCCAGAAGCAGTCGACGGTCGCCCAGGTGGTGCAGCGGCTGCGCCGCGAGGGCGCGATGGAGTACACGATCATCGTGTCCGCGCCCGCCGCGACCCCCGCGCCCATGCAGTTCATGGCCCCCTACACGGGCGCCACGATGGGCGAGCACTACCGCGACAACGGCGGCCACGCCCTGTGCGTGTACGACGACCTCAGCAAGCAGGCCGTCGCCTACCGCCAGATGTCGCTGCTGCTCCGTCGCCCGCCCGGACGCGAGGCCTACCCCGGCGACGTCTTCTACCTTCACAGCCGCCTCCTCGAGCGCGCGGCCAAGATGGACGACGCCCGTGGCGCCGGCTCGCTGACCGCCCTGCCCATCATCGAGACGCAGGCCGGCGACGTGTCCGCCTACATCCCGACCAACGTGATCTCGATCACCGACGGCCAGATCTTCCTGGACACGGACCTCTTCTTCTCGGGCGTCCGCCCGGCGATCAACGTCGGTCTGTCGGTGTCCCGCGTGGGCGGCTCGGCGCAGATCAAGGCCATGAAGCAGGTCGCCGGTACGCTCCGCCTCTCGCTGGCCCAGTACCGCGAGATGGCCGCGTTCGCGCAGTTCGCTTCGGACCTCGACGACGCCACCCAGCGGATGCTCGGGCGAGGTGCCCGGCTCGTGGAGCTGCTCAAGCAGCCCCAGTACAGCCCGCTCTCGGTGCAGGACCAGGTCATGGTGATCTACGCGGGCACCAACGGCTGGCTCGACGACCTCGACGTGGCCAAGGTGCAGACCTGGCACGACGACTTCCTCGGGTTCATGGCCGACAAGCACCCCGACGTCGGCGAGTCGATCGTCACCGTCCAGAAGATGACCGACGACATCAAGGCCTCCCTGAACGCCGCCCTGGAGGAGTTCAAGGGCGTCTTCGCGGCCTGATCTCCGACCCCCGCACGAGGTACCCATGCCCTCTTTGAAGGCAATCAAGACCCGCATCGCGTCGGTCAAGAACACGCAGCAGATCACGCGCGCGATGAAGCTCGTCGCCGCGGCGAAGATGAAGCGTGCGATCGACAACGCGCTCGCGAGTCGCCCCTACAGCGACGAGGTCACGGCCGTCCTGCGCAGCCTGCTCTCGCGCATGGACGAGCTCAACCACCCGCTGCTCGTCCCCAAGGGCGAGGTGAAGCGCGTGGTCGTGGTGGCCATCGCGTCGGATCGCGGCCTCTGCGCCGGCTTCAACAACAACCTCGGCCGCAAGGTGGACCGGTTCATCTGGGACCACACGGGCCGCAGCGGCGAGTGGTCGGACGTCGAGATCATCCCGTTCGGTCGCAAGATGCTCGACTTCGCCAAGCGCTCGGAGTCGCGCGTCGGCGACGGCGAGACCGATCTCCACGCCGACAAGCACGACGCGATGACCACGAAGCTCATCGCGGACCTGTCCGCGCGGTTCACCGCCGAGGCGGGGGCCGAAGGCGCGGTGGACGAGGTCTACATCGCCTACAACCGGTTCGTGAACACGCTCAGCCAGACCCCCACGATCGAGAAGCTCTTCCCGCTCGAGGGTCTGACCGACGGCGACATCGAGGAGCCCGAGCACCTCGTGGAGTTCGTCTACGAGCCCGACAAGGAGCAGATCCTCGGATCGATCCTCCCCCTGTTCCTGCGTACGCGCGTCACCCAGGTCTTCCTCGAGAGCGAAGCCGGGGAGCACGCGGCGCGAATGACCGCCATGGACGCCGCCACGCGGAACGCCAAGGACGTCATCGACAGCCTCACCATTCAGTACAACCGAGCGCGCCAGGCCGCGATCACCAAAGAACTCATCGAGATCGTCGCGGGCGCGGAAGCGCTTTAGCCGAACGAAACAGGAGCAACTCGCATGTCCACTGCCGTCGGCAAGATCACCCAGGTCATGGGACCCGTCATCGACGCGGAGTTCCCCCCCGGCCAGCTCCCCAACATCATGAGCGCGCTGAAGGTCACGAACCCGGCCATCAGCGACGCCGCGGAGAACCTCACGGTCGAGGTGTCTTCTCACCTCGGTGAGAACACCGTGCGCTGCATCGCCATGGACGCCACCGAGGGCCTCGCCCGCGGCATGGCGGTTCGCGACACGGGCCTGCCCATCGCGATGCCCGTGGGCCGCGAGGTGCTGGGCCGCATCGTCAACGTCATCGGCGAGCCGGTGGACGATCTCGGCCCCATCGGCGCGAAGCAGACGTCCCCGATTCACCGTGAGCCGCCCGACTTCACGGCGCAGTCCACGGACGTCCAGATGTTCGAGACGGGCATCAAGGTCATCGACCTCATGACCCCGTACACCAAGGGCGGCAAGACCGGCCTCTTCGGCGGCGCGGGTGTCGGCAAGACGGTCCTCATCATGGAGCTCATCAACAACATCGCGAAGGGGCACGGCGGCCTGTCGGTCTTCGCGGGTGTGGGCGAGCGCACTCGAGAGGGCAACGACCTCTGGAACGAGATGATGGAGTCGGACGTCATCTCGGCCAAGAAGGACGAGCACGGACACCTCGCCCTGGAGGACGGCAACCCCGTCGTGGACACCACGAAGTCGAAGGTGGCGCTGGTGTACGGCCAGATGAACGAGCCGCCGGGAGCCCGCGCGCGCGTCGCCCTGTCGGCCCTCACGGTCGCCGAGCACTTCCGCGACGACGAAGGCCAGGACGTCCTGCTCTTCGTCGACAACATCTTCCGGTTCACGCAGGCCGGCTCCGAGGTGTCCGCGCTCCTCGGTCGCATCCCGTCCGCGGTGGGCTACCAGCCGACGCTGGCCACCGAGATGGGGCTCCTGCAGGAGCGCATCACGACGACCAACAAGGGCTCGCTGACGTCCGTGCAGGCCATCTACGTGCCCGCCGACGACCTCACCGACCCCGCTCCGGCCACGACCTTCTCCCACCTCGACGCCACCACGGTGCTGTCGCGAAAGATCGCCGAGCTGGGCATCTACCCCGCGGTGGATCCGCTGGACTCCACGTCCCGCATCCTCGAGCCGGAGATCGTCGGCGACGACCACTACGACACGGCCCGCCGCGTCCAGTCGCTGCTCCAGCGCTACAAGGACCTGCAGGACATCATCGCCATCCTCGGCATGGACGAGCTGAGCGAGGACGACAAGAAGGTCGTGGAGCGCGCCCGAAAGATCCAGCGCTTCCTGAGCCAGCCCTTCTTCGTGGCCGAGCAGTTCACCGGCCTCGAGGGCAAGTACGTGTCGCTGCAGGACACCATCCGGGGCTTCAAGGAGATCCTGGACGGCGCCCACGACGACCTCCCCGAGATGGCCTTCTACCTGGTCGGCGGGATCGACGAGGTCAAGGAGAAGGCCGAGAAGATCGCGCGCGGCGAGATCTGAGGACGACCCCATGGCCGATACGTTCAAGCTCAGCGTGCTCACGCCCAAGGCCGAGGTCTTCTCGGGTGTGGTCAGCACCGTCTCCGTCTCCGGCGAGGTCGGCGAGTTCGGGGTGCTCCCCGGGCACTACGCCTACATCACCTCGGTGAAGCCGGGCCCCCTGGAGATCGTCGAGGCGTCGGGCACCACCCGCTACGAGGTCGGCGACGGCTTCGCCCAGGTCGCCGCCGACAAGGTCTCGATCGTCGTCTCCTCCTGCGAGGCCGGCGGAGCCGCCTCCGACGACTGATCCCGTGACGGCCCCCGGTTGCGGCCGGGGGAAGCGTGGTTAGATCGAGGGCCATGGCCGGTTCCCAGAAGCTCGACCCCTACCGAGTCCTCGGCGTCGGCAAGGACGCGTCCGCCGACGCGATCAAGAAGGCGTACCGCAAGCTCTCGCGCGAGCATCACCCCGACCGCGGGGGCGACGAGGCCCGCTTCAAAGAGATCAACGCTGCCCACCAGGTGGTCGGCGACCCCGACAAGCGCAAGCTGTTCGACGAGTTCGGTCCCGAGGCCATGCGCCCGGGCTTCGACGCCGATCAGGCGCGGCGCTTTCGTCGTCAGTTCGGGGGCGGCCACCCCTACGGCGGGGGCGGCGGCTTCTCCACGGACGGCCTCGACTTCGACGACATCATGTCCATGTTCGGGGGCGGCGGACGTCGCCCTCGAGGGCCTCGGCGCGGCGCCGACGCCACCAGCCGCCTGGCCGTCTCGCTCAGCGAGGCCCTCACGGGCAGCAAGCGCAGCTTCACCTTCAGCACCGGCAGCAAGGTCACCGTGCGCATCCCCAAGGGGGTGCGGTCCGGCCAGCGCCTGCGCGTGCCCGGCAAGGGCAGCCCCGGCGTCGACGGCGGCCCCCCCGGCGACCTCGTCCTCGAGATCGCGGTCGCGAACCACCCGCTCGTGCGCATCGACCGCGACGACTTGGAGATGGACCTCCCGATCACCTTCCTGGAGTCCCTCCGCGGAGGCTCGATCACCGTCCCCACGCCCACCGGGACCGTGAACGTGAAGATCCCGCCACGGGCGGAAGCCGGGACACGCCTTCGACTCAAGAAGCGCGGCCTCCCGAAGGGCGGCAGGGACACGAAGACGGGGGACCTCTACCTCGTCCTCCGCCCCACGCCCCCGGGCGAAGAAGCGCCGCTGTCGGACCAGGCGATCGCCGCGCTCGAGGAGGCCTACGAGGGCTCGGACGTGCGAGGCGGCCTGGACTTCGATACGTGATCCGACCGCGCATCCTCGTCACCCGCCCGCCCTGGACGGGTCACTTGGAGCGCCTGGAGGCGGTCGGCGACGTCACCCTGATGGACCCGCATCAGCCACCCACGGAGGCGGGCCTCGCCGCCGCGCTCCCGGGGCACCAGGCCCTCGTCTGCATGCTCACCGACCCCGTGACCGCCGAGGTGATCCACGGCGCGGACGGGTTGAGGCTGATCTCTCAGATCGCCGTCGGGCTCGACAACGTGGACGTCGCGGCCGCGACCGAGGCGGGCGTGCTGGTGTGTCACACGCCGGGCGTGCTCACCGACGCGACCGCGGATCTGGCGATGGCGCTGCTCCTCGCGGTGTGCCGACGGGTCGTGGAGTCCGACGCCCTCGTGCGTCGCGGCGAGTGGGGCGTGTGGTCCCTGCCCTGGATGACGGGCCTGGAGCTGCGGGGGGCCACCCTCGGGATCTTCGGCATGGGACGCATCGGGACGGCCGTGGCCCGGCGAGCGCGAGCCTTCGGCATGCGGGTCGTGTACTGCAACCGCAGCGCCGTCGACGACGCCGTGGCCGAGGAGCTGCACGCCGAGCGAGTGGACTTCTACGCCCTGCTCCGTCGCTCGGACGTGATCTCCCTCCACGCGCCCGCGACCGACGAGACGCGGCACGCCTTCGACGCCGACGCGTTGGCGCGCATGAAGCCGGGGAGCCGCCTCATCAACACCGCCCGCGGCAGCCTCGTGGACGAGGACGCCCTCGCCGCGGCCCTGGACGACGGGCCCCTGGTGGGCGTGGGCCTCGACGTCTACGAAGCCGAGCCCCACGTCCCCGCGTCCTTGATCGACCGCCCCGACGTCGTGCTCCTGCCCCACACCGGGTCGGCCACGGAGGCCACGCGGGCGCGGATGTCGGACCTCGCCGTGTCCGCGGTGGAGGAATGGATCGCGGGACGCACGCCGGAGAACGTGTTCCGCGGCTAGATTCCCGGGGTGCGTTCGGCCCTCTTGCTGCTGATCCTGGTGCTGTCCGGCTGCGCGCACCTCCCGAAGCCCGACGGCCCCCACGGCCCCTCCGCCCGCGACGCGCGCCTGCTCGACGCCGACGTCCCCGCCCTGATCGTGGAGGTCGACCGCGTGGAGGGGACCGCGCCCCGACCGATCGCGCTCCGGTTCCTGCTCGAGCGGCTCGCGCTCTACACCGACAAGCCCGGCGGCATCTCGCTGGTCCTCGACGACGTCATCCCAGGCGACGAGTGGGAGCCGGACTCCGAGGCCATCCGCCGCCTCGGTCTGAAGTACCGGTCGATCCGGCCGCGCGGAGTCGCCGTCATCCACGTCATCTACGCCGGGTCGTGGAAGAAGTACCGCGGCTACACCTGGCAGCGCGGGACGATGCGGAGGCAGTCCCGGCGGTACGACGCGCCCCTCGTGATCGTGCTCCAGGACCGCCTCCGAGACATCGCCTGGGTCACGGGCGCGAAGCAGGAGGGCTCCGTCCTCATCCACGAGATCGGGCACGCGTTCGGCCTCGCGTCGGACCCCGGTCACTCGAGCAGGGGCCACTGCACCAACGCCCACTGCCTCATGTACAACGGGGTCGACGCCAGGACGTTCTTCCTCTACTTCTGGCCCACCCTGTTCACCGGCTACCTGCCCCTCGACTTCTGCGGCGACTGCCGGGACGACCTGTACGAAGAGCACGACGGCGTGCCCCCCGGCCGTCGCGATCGCGAGGGCCCGGCGCGCCTGCACGGGCTGCCGCCGTGAGGGCCGACTCCCGCCGCCTGCTCGTGCTCGCCGGGCCGATCCTCCTCGGGATGGCGTCGCAGGGGATCATGAACCTGGTCGACACGGCCATGGTCGGCCGCCTGGGGCCCGCCGCGCAGTCGGCCGTCGGCCTCGGTTCCTTCACGTTCTGGGTGCTCGCGAACCTGCTGATCGGGCTCGGCGTCGCCGTGCAGGCGATGGTGGCTCGTCGCGACGGCGAGGGCGAACCCACCCGGGCCGGAGCGACCCTGGACTCGGGCCTCTTCCTCGCGTTGGTGCTCGGGCTGCCGGTGGGCTACGGCCTCGGCTTCCTCACGCCGGACATGTTCGGCACGCTCACCGAGGACCCGGACGTCGTCGAGGGCGGCGCCCTCTACCTCCAGCTGCGCCTCATGAGCCTCGGCGTCGTGGTGGCGAACTACTGCTTCCGCGGCTTCTACAACGGCATCGGCCAGTCCACGACGTACCTCGCGTCCATCGTCCTCATCCACGTCACGAACATCCTGTTCAACTGGATCTTCATCTTCGGGCACCTCGGGGTGGCCCCCATGGGCGTGCGCGGCGCGGGCATGGCCTCGGCCCTCGCGGCGGCGGTCGGCGCGGTCTTCTACACGGGCCTCACGGCGGCGCAGAGCGGCCTGATGAAGAAGTACCGACCGTTCCGATTCCGGTCGCTCGCGCCGGAGCGCATCGGCCGGATGGTCCGCCTCGCCTGGCCCGAGGCGATCCGCGGGATCCTCACGATGACGGGCTTCCTCCTGTTCCTCCGTCTCCACTCGTACGTGGGCACCCGGGAGACGGCGGCGGGCACCATCCTGGTCAACATCGCCTCGATCGGCTTCCTCCCCGCGGTCGGCATGGGGCTCGCCGGGGCCACCCTGCTCGGCCGGTCCATCGGCGAGGGGCGACCCGACGAGGGCCGACGGCTCGTGTGGCACGGGGTGAAGCTCACGATGCTCGGGCTGATCGTCCCATGCCTCGTGCTGCTTGCCTTCCCCGACTGGATCGTCGGCTGGTTCACCCCCGACGGCCGAGTCGTCGAGCTGGCCCGGCCCGCCATGCGCATCCTCGCCGTCACCATGGCGTTCGACGCGCTGCCCATCGTCCTCGTGTTCAGCCTGCAGGGCGCCGGCGCGACCCGGTGGGCGGCGGGCGTGAACGTGGTCCAGCAGTACGGGGTGCTGCTCCCCCTCGCGTGGTTCCTGGGCATCCACCTCGAGCTCGGGGTCGTGGGCCTGTGGGTCGCGATGCCCATCTCTCGCGTCGCCTTGGCGATCCCCGCCTGGCTCAAGATGCGGGGCACGTCGTGGGAGAAGATCGAGGTCTAGAGCACCGATCTGGTAGTCGCGACCGAGCATCGCGAAGAGCGGCGCCGCGGGGGCGAGGCGCGACGATGACGCGTGTCTGGACACGCGAAGAGGAGCAACGACGGCCCAGTGGTGCCGAGCGAGCGAGGCGACCGAGGGACCATCTGATTGGTGCTCTAGGAGGCGCGGGCGGAGCGAAACTCGGAGCCCGCCGGGATCGCTGGTAGAACCCGCGCCATGGCGAAGCTCGACACCCTCTTGGACTACTTCTTCCACAACGCGCAGACCCGCGACGACGAGGTCGCGCTGCGCTTCAAGGACCGCGACGGGTGGCACGACATCTCGTGGGCGAAGTACGCCCGGCGCGTGGAAGCAGCGGCCGCGGGCCTCGCGTCCCTCGGCCTGCGCAGCGGGGACATGATCGGCCTGCTCTCGACCAACCGCGTCGAGTGGCTGGTCGGCGACCTCGCGGCCCTGAGCCTCGGGCTGTGCACCGTCCCCATCTACCCCAACTCGATCCCCGAGCAGGTCCAATACATCCTGGGCCACTGCGGCGCGAAGGCCGTGTACGTCGAGGACGGCGCGCAGCTGCACAAGGTCCTGACGGTCAAGGCGGAGCTGCCCGAGCTGGAGACGGTCGTCGTGTTCGAGGACGACCTGGGCGCCGGGGTCGACGGCGTGCGTTCCTGGTCGGACATCGTGGCCGCCGGCCAGAACGCCTCCGAGTCCGAGGTGGCCGCCGCCGTCGCCGCGCGCGACGCCCTCGATCCGGCCGCGCTCGCCACCATCGTCTACACGTCGGGCACCACCGGTCCGCCCAAGGGCGCGATGCTCAGCCACTCGAACCTGGTGGCGATGGCCGAGTCGCTGGCGGCCACGCTGCAGCTCGAGGGCGACGCGTCGAGCCTCTCCTTCCTCCCGCTCTCCCACATCGCCGAGCGCCTCCAGGGCGAGGTCATGGCGATCCGCATGGGCTACGCCGTCAACATGGGCGAAGGGATCCCCCAGGTGGCGGCCAACCTGCTCGAGGTCGAGCCGACGTTGCTGCTCTGCGTCCCCCGGCTCTGGGAGAAGATCTACGCGAAGATCCAGTCCGGCATCCAAGACGCGCCCGCGCTGCGCCGCAAGCTGTTCGACTTCGCCATGGCCGCGGGGCGCGAGGCCGCCGAGGTGCGCGCCGAGGGGCGTCGCCTCCCCCTCCCCCTGAGGGTCCGCTACGACGTGGCCGACCGGCTCGTGTTGTCGAAGCTGCGAGCGCGCATCGGCATGGGTCGCGCGCAGCGCTTCCTGAGCGGCGCCGCGCCCCTGTCGGCCGAGATCGGCAGCTTCTTCGACGCCCTCGGGATCACGATCCAAGAGGCCTACGGGCAGACCGAGTGCACGGGCGTGTGCACCGCCAACAACCTGCCCAAGGTGAAGTTCGGAACGGTCGGCGCGCCCCTCCCCGGGGTCGATGTGAAGATCGCCCAGGACGGCGAGATCCTCGTGAAGGGGCCCAACGTGTTCATGGGCTACCTGAAGCAGCCCGAGGCGACGGCCGAGACCGTCGTGGACGGGTGGCTGCACACCGGCGACATCGGCGAGTTCGACGCGGACGGCTACCTGCGCATCACCGACCGCAAGAAGGACATCATCGTCACGGCGGGCGGCAAGAACATCAGCCCGCAGAACATCGAGAACCGCATCAAGACAGCCGCCGGCATCAGCCAGGTCGTGGTGGTGGGCGACAAGCGCAAGTTCCTGTCCTGCCTCGTGACGATGGACGCCGAGGCGGTGGCCGAGATCTGGGAGCGCGAGGAGTGGGGCGCGCCCCCGTCCGAGGTCGGCCTCCCGAGCGACAAGCGCATCCGGGGCCTCGTGCAGGCCGCCATCGATGAGGTGAACGGAGGCCTCGCGTCCTACGAGACCGTGAAGAAGTTCGTGGTCCTGGACCGCGACTTCACCGTCGAGGACGGCGAGCTCACCCCGTCGCTCAAGGTGAAGCGGCGCGTGATCCAGCGTACGCACGAGGCCGTCATCGACGGCTTCTACGACGAGAAGTTCGTCTAGGCACCCCTCTCGACAAATCAGAGATTTGTCGCCGGGGGCCCCGCAGTGCCTCCCTGAACTCCGGCCGGCCTCGTTCCGAGTGCCGTCCTGCGCGCGCTTGCGGCGCTTGCCGTCTCATGGGGAACGGCCCTTGCTGTTCTTGGGGGACTAGCTCTTCTTCGTCGACTTCTTCTTCGTCGACTTCTTCTTCGCCTTGCCCTTGCCCTTCGCCTTGGGGGCGTCGGGCTGCTTGGGCGTGTCCGGCGTCGAAGGCGCGGCCTCGGCCTTCGGGGTGTCCGGCGTCTTGGGGGCGCCGGGCTGCGACGGAGCGCCGGGCTGAGACGGAGCGCCGGGCGCGGCCTCGGCCTTGGGGGCGTCGGGGGCGGACGGCTGAGACGGAGCGCTCGGCGCCGCGCCCGCCTGGGGGGCGTCCGGCGCGCCGGGCTGAGACGGCGCAGACGGGGCCTCGGGCTGAGACGGAGCGGCGCCGGCCGAAGGCGCGCCCGGAGCGGACGGAGCGCCGGGAGCGCCGGGAGCGCCGGGGGCCTCGGGGGCGGCCGCCATGTCCGGGGCGCCCGGGGCCTCGGGGGCGCCGGGAACACCGGGGGCCTCGGGGGCGCCGGGAGCGCCGGGGGCCTCGGGGGCGGCCGCCATGTCGGGGGCGCCGGGAGCCTCGGGGGCGCCGGGAGCGCCGGGGGCCTCGGGGGCGGCCGCCATGTCCGGGGCGCCGGGAGCCTCGGGGGCGCCGGGAGCACCGGGGGCCTCGGGGGCGGCCGCCATGTCCGGGGCGCCGGGAGCCTCGGGGGCGCCGGGAGCACCGGGGGCCTCGGGGGCGGCCGCCATGTCCGGGGCGCCGGGAGCCTCGGGGGCGCCGGGCATCTCGGGAGCCGCGGCCATGTCCGGCGTCTCGGGCACGCCGGGGGCTCCGGGCATCTCCGGCGCGCCGGGCATCTCCGGGGCCGCCATCTCCGGCGCTCCGGGCATCTCCGGCGCTTCGGGCATCTCCGGCGCACCGGGCATCTCCGGTGCGGCCATCCCCGGCATCTCCGGGGCCTCGGGCATCTCCGGGGCCTCGGGCATCTCCGGCGCTTCGGGAATCTCCGGGACCTCGGGCATCTCCGGGACCTCGGGCATCTCCGGCATCTCGGGGGCCGCGAACTCCGGCATCTCCGGCATCTCCGGCAGGGCCAGCTCCGGCGGCGCGGGGGCCCCGGGCGGGATCGGCGGCGCGCCGAGCTCCATGGCGGTCGCGAGGGCAGCCTCCATCGTCGCCATGGCCTCTTCGCCCGCGGCCACGGCCTCCTCGGCGCTGGCCTGCGCCTCCTCGGCGGCCTTGCCGGCCTCTTCCTGGTACTTCTGGGCGGCCTCGATGTCCTCCGGCTTCTTGCCGGACGTGTCCGCCGCTTCCTTCATCGCGTTGGCGGACTGCTCTTGGGCCTCGGCCTGCGCCTCGCCGGCCTCCTGGGCCGCGGTCAGGGCCTCCTCCGCCTGGGCCTGGGCCTCGCCCGCCGCGGAGCCGACCTCGATCATCGACTCCTTGACCGCGATGTCGGCCATGACGAGCTCTTTCTGAGCCTCGAAGCCCGCCATCTTGGCGTCGTTGCTCGCCTGTCCGGCCTCGTCCGCCTTCTCCTGGGCCTTGTCCGCGGTCTGCTCGGCAGACTCGGCCTGGGACTCCAGGGGCGACGCCGTGGACTCCGCCTCGGACAGCTCGGCCTCGGCGGCCGACAGCTCCTCCTTCTGGGGCGCAGCCTCCTCCTCGAGGCCGTCGATCTCCTCTTGGTCGGCTTCGAGCTCGCTCTGTCCCTCGGACACCTCGTCCGCGAGGGAAGCCGCCTCTTCTTCGAGGCTGCTCGCCTCGTCCGCGAGGCTGCTCGCTTCGTCGCTCAGGCTGCTCGCCTCCTGCTCGAGGGCGTCGGCCTCGTCGGTCAGCGCTGCGGCCTTGGCCGAGTCCTTCGCCTTCGCGGCCTGGGCCTTCTTGGCCTCGGCCTTCTTGGTCTTCGCGGCGGCGTCCTTCTCGGCCTTGCCGCCCTCCTTCGACTTCGCCTTGGCCTCCTTGGCCTTCGCCTTCGACTCGGCGGCCTTCTCCTTCAGCTCGGCCTTCTTCTCGGCGAGCGCGGCCTTCTTGTCCTCGATCTCGGCGAGGGCCTCGGAGATCTCCTCCTTGAGGTCGTCGACCTTCGACTGCGCGTCTTCGACGGCCTGCTGGGCCTCGTCGGCCTCGGATCGGAGCTCGTCCGCCTTCTCCTTGAGCTCGTCGGCCTTCTCCTGAAGCTCGTTCTTCTTCTCCTCCGCCTCGTCGATCGCCTTCTGGCTCTCTTCGGCGGCCTTCTCGGCCTCTTCGTGGGCCTCCTGCAGCGTCTCGTGCTGCGCCGCGGCGGCCTCGCAGGCCTCCTTCGCGGCCTCGGCCTTCTTCGACTTCGCCTTCGCGGACCGGGCCAACAGGGCAGCGAGCCCGGCGGCGATCTTGGCGTGCCGCATGTACTCGGCGGTGCGGTCCTTGCGGTCCGGCTCCTCCTCCTCGGCGAGGATCTCTTCGCCCTTCTCGATGGCCTCCATGGCCTCGCGGACCGCCTCCGCCAAGGCGCTCGGATCGCCCGAGGCCGCCGCCGCGTTGACCGCCGCCGCCGCCGCGTTGCAGTCCGCCGCCGCAGCGTCCTGGCCGATCGACTGGAGGGAGGAGGCCGTCGCGAGCGCGTCGGTGGTGATCTCCACCGCTTCGGCCTGCTGCATGCTCGCCGCCTGGGCCTGAATCGGCGCCACGACGACCACGACCACGGCCACGCCGATCTCGCCCGAGAACACCGTCCCGCCGGTCACGACCTGGGACAGCGGGGCCGGGCCGCCCACCTGACAGCTGTTGGCGATGTCCCCGAGTCGGGCCGCCATCTTGTTGTTGAAGTAGACCCCGGTGGAGCCGATGATGATCTCCGCGATGTTGTTCGGCCCGTCGACCGCGGGCACGTGCGGGGGGGTGCACATGGACTTCGTGCCCACCACGGCCGACGGCATGCCCATCACGTTGATGGTGCTCTCCGTCTTGATCTGGATGATCCCGGTGTACGGATGCGGCCCCGGCACCGGGGGCGCGCCCGGGTACAGGTGGATGTCGACGCCGACTACTTGATCGCCCTGTTTGGCGTTCGGCTTGCCCATGTGTCGTCCCCTCCTTGGCTGCTCTTTCGAAGCAGAAGCCGGAGGCTGTTCATCCGTGATTCGGGCGCAGGAGACCCCTACGACCGAGCCTTGGCATCATGCCACAGGGTTCGCCCACGCCGACGGTGAAACCGCCTCGGGTCGCCGGCGGGCCTCGCGGCGTCGTAGGATGGCGCCCGCTGCCCGGAGGAGCCATGGCCACGGACTTCCAGAAGGTCCTCAAGAAGATCGACGCCGACAACACGGTCCTGCTCGCGGGACGGGAAGATCTGCGCCTCGCCTTCGAGAAGATCGACGGTCGAATCAACGCGATGAAGGCCGGCGTTCGCATCGAACCGTACGCGGCCGGCAAGACGGGGTTCGTGATCGGGCTGCGTCGCTACCACACGGGCTGGCACATCTCGACCATCGTCTCGGGCATCGCGGACATCGAGTCCGAGGTCCCCGTGGGCGAGGCGTCGTCCGAGGTCCAGGTCGCGTTGATCGACCACCTGGGCGGCCTGCTCGAGAAGCTTCAGGGCCTCATCGCCGACGAGGTCAAGAAGACCGGCGGCGCCGTCAAGGAGGCGAACAAGCTGGTCGAGGCCGTCCGCGCGACCTGATCTAGACGGCCTTCCGGGCCGCCTCCAGGGCGGCCGCCCAGCGCGCCGCCGAAGCCTCGCGCGCCGCCAGCGCGTCGATCACCTGCGCGCCGTCGTCCGCGCCCTCCGCGAACGGTCCCCCGAGGGGCGGCGGAGCATCCCCGAAGATCCGCCCCACCGATCGCGTGAGGCGAGGCCGCAGCCCTCGCAGCGTCTCCAGCTCCTCGACCAGGCCCACCCGGAGGGTCTCCAGGCGGGCGATCAGGCCGAGGAGGTCGTCCTTCCCCTCCCCGCCCGCGATCGCCCGAGACGCGGCCGCACGGACCGTGTCCACGAGGTCGTCGAGGGCCCCCGCCTGGCCCAGCGCGCGTCGGGCGGACCGGCCCCAACGGAGGGCCGCGCCGGCGTACTCCACGGTGGGCGGGACCTTGGCCCCGAAGCCCTCCCGCACGGTCTGCAGGCGCCTCTCCACGACCGACATGGCCGACTCCGAAGCGAAGTGACCGCGCACCTCCCAGGCGACGTGCCCGGCCCCCACCCCTCGACCGCGGCCGATGCGCACCGAGCCGGTCTCGGCCCAGGCCCCGCCCGCCGGCAGGTCGCCGGGGATCCCCTCGATCAGGGACGTGGCGACCTCGGCGATCCCCAGGAGCTGCCAAGCCGGGTCCGCCCCGAGCCGCTCCGCCAACGCCTCCGCGGAGGGCTCCTCGGCAGGGGCGATCTCGCCGTCGTCGTCCGGCTCCGGGAAGCCGTGTACGAGGACACTCGCGGCCGCGGCCCGCAGCGCCCCGCGGGGGTCGCGCTCCAGCTCCCCTCGTTCGCGCGCCACCACGCACACGGCGAGGGCGTCGCCCAGGCCCACGAGCTGGGCTCGGAGGTCACCCGCGCCCGACGCGACCGCGAGGCGACGCCGCGGGATGGGGCCGTACAGGACCGCCTCCACGGGGTCGACCGACGCGGGCCGCTCCTCCCCGAACAGGTCGCGGGCGACGGCCGGCCAGGGCGGCGCCTCGGTGGCGAACCGGCGCACGGGGGCCAGGATGGCGGTGAAGGCGAGGTGCGGGTCGCGCAGGGTCATGGGGCGGCGCTCCGCGGGCCTTCGTGGATCAGAATCGCAGCGCGAAGCCGCGGGCGCCGACCTCGAAGCGCGGGCGCCCCGCCGTCTTGGCCGCGGCCGCCTTCCGCATGCGGTCGAGGCGCCCCGCGTTCACGCCGAGCATGGGCACGCCGATGGCGGTCATCGTGCCGCCCACGAAGATCGACGCGATGCCGGCCGCGTAGAAGGCCTCGATGTTGGCGTCGTTGGGGTTGTCCACCGACATGGCGGCCATGCCTGCCATGAGGCCTCCGCCGACGCCCGCCAAGATGATGCCGCCGATGCCGAGCCCGCCGCCGATCTGGGTGCGGGTCTCGTAGACGTCCCACTGCTGCCGCGCGACCATCCACTGCAGGAACTCTTCGCTCCCCATGGGGTAGTCCGGCATGTCCGCGGGGGCCGCGATGCCGATGGGCTCGCCGGTCGCCGAGACCTCGCCGCCCTCGCTCGCGATGTTCGACCGTCCCCAACTGCCGGGCTCGCCGAGCTTGCCCTGGACGCGCTGGAGGGCCTCCACGGCGCGCTTCTCGGTCTCGCCCAGCTCCCCCTCCTTGTCGGGGATATTGACCTCGAGGTAGGTGATCAGGAGCCCTTCGGCGACCTTGTTGTCACCGAGCCCCTCGTAGGCGAGCGCGCGGTACATGTACGCGTCGTACAGGGCGGGGTTGAGCCGGATCGCCGAGTCGGACGAGGTGAGGGCCTTCTCGTAGTTGCCCTCGTCGATCTCGTTGCGCGCGAACGAGAGCTGGCGAGCCGCCTCTTCTTCGACCTTCGACTGCGCCAGCGCGGACGTGGGCACGGCGAGCGCGGCCGCGAGGAGGAGGAGCGTGATGGAGCGGAGCAACGGCATTCAGGACGACCTCGAAAGCGGGCCCGTGGGCCGGATCTCGAGGCGAGCATAGCCGCCCCGGAGAGCCCCGAGCAAACCAGCGGACGCGTGCTAGCGTCCGGCTCTCGACCCCGCGAAGGCGGCGAGAATGGAGCCACGTTGGCAGATTCGCGCAGCGAGACCGGCAAGCGCCTCGAGGACGCGGGCAAGAAGGCGGCGGCGACGGCCGACGCCGAGACCGAGGTCGACCCCGCGGCGAAGGCGGCGGCGCGCGCGGGGGGGGCGAGTCGGGGGGCCAAGCCTCCGAGGGGCAACCGCGCTCGCAAGGCCGCGAAGGACGCCGAGGAGCAGACGAAGTCGTCCGGCGCGTCGGACGAGGACAAGGCCGAGGAAGAAGAAGAGGACGAGGAGGCCGCGAAGGCCGCCGCCGACGAGGTGTTCTGGAAACACCTCGCGTGGGGCGCCTACCGCTCCCGCAAACGCCGCGGGGAGTGAGCTTCCGGGTGCTCTAGCAGCCTGAGCCGCCCACGAGCGAGGCGGTGGTGGCCGCGGCCCCGGGGCTGCCGTGGTCCGCGGTCCCGAGGGGCGTCTGCTCCTCGCACCAGTTGCCCATGCTGTTGTTGTCGCCCGCCGGGTCGGAGCCCGTGGCGACCGACGGCTTCAGCCCCATGGCGAAGCCCGGACGCCAGTACGCGCCGTTGGCCGGGGCGTTGCCGTAGGTCGGGTTGAGCTGGGTGCCGCCGCAGTTGACGGTGCAGCCGCTGCCGGTCCAGGTGAGCGTGTCGATGACGGTGAACCCGCCCGCCGCGGTGGGCGCCGACAGCGTGATCGTGCCGCCGTTGTTCGAGAACGCGGCGGCGGACCAGGTGAAGTCCGCGATGTCCGTGCCGTAGGCGGCCGTGGTGTTCGAGCGCGCCAACACCACGCGGGTGTTGTTCGCGAAGTCGAGGGCCGTCGCCGGGTCCGAGTCGGACGGGAACACGAACGTGCTCGTGCCGCCGCCGGTCACCGCGACCTCGACCTCCCAGCCGCGAAGATCGATGCCCGTGCCCGAGTCGTTGAGGACCTCGATGTACTCGCCGAACGCGTCGCCGGTGGAGGCGTCGGTCCCGATCATCATCTCCACGACCGCCACGTCCCCGGAGACCACCAGGCCCTCGTCGGCGATGCCGTCGCAGTCGTCGTCCACGCCGTTGCTGGACTCGTTCTCGGTGGTGTTGACGTTGCCGTCGGAGTCGTCGCAGTCCCCGTCGCAGGTGGTCTCGTTGTCGTTGTCGACGTCGAGCTGGTTCTGGGTCGCGTCGGTGTCGTCGCAGTCGGGCACCGTCGAGCAGGTCGAGGCCCCGTCGCCGTCGGCGTCGTTCCAGTTCTCGCCCGCGTCGGCGTCGTCGCAGTCGGCCGGGACGAGCCCCGCGCCGCACACGTCCCAGCCGTCGCCGTCCGCGTCGACGCCCGGGTTCAGGCCGGCGTCGTTGTCGTTGCAGTCGTCCTGACAGGTCGTGAACCCATCGTTGTCCACGTCCAGCCCCTCGACGGTCGCGTCGAAGTCGTCGCAGTCGCCCGCGCACGGCGTGTTCGTGTCGTTGTCCACGTCCGCCTCGTTGGGGTCGAGGACGCCGTTGCAGTCGTTGTCCGTGACGCCGTCGCAGAGCATCGGCGCGGCGGGGTACGACGTGGCGTCGGTGTCGTCGCAGTCGTCGGTGCAGGTCGAGAAGCCGTCGAGATCCCCGTCCGCGGGGGTGAGGTTGATGTCGGCGTCGTTGCAGTCATTGCCGCCGAGGAGGCCGCCGCCGATGGCGGTCGCGGTCGCGTCGTCGCACTCGATGTAGAGATCGCCGTCGGCGTCCGTCTCGAGGGGATCGGCCACGTTGTCGCAGTTGGAGTCCGCGATCCCGTCGCACTGGACGCCGTTGCCGGGGAACGTCAGGGGCGCCGCGGCGTCCGTGGCGCTGTCGTTGCAGTCGGCGGGGGTGGCGCCCACGGGGCACGCGTCGAACCCGTCGCCGTCCAGGTCGTCCGGGTACAGCGTCGGGTCCGTGTCGTCGCAGTCGGGCGGCACCGCGCAGGTGGTGAACCCGTCCAGGTCGAGGTCGGTGATGGACACCGTGTCGTTGAAGTCGTTGCAGTCGCCCGCGCAGGTGGTGGCGCCGTCGTTGTCCTGGTCCAGCGTGTTCTGGGCGGGATCGGTGTCGTCGCAGTCCACCGACGTGCCGTACGTGTCGCTGCACCCGTCCACGCCGCCGCCCTGGGGATCGGAGTAGGAGAGGTCGACGTCGACGTCGAAGTCCTCGTCGATGCGTCCGTTGAGGTCGTTGTCGTAGCCGTCGCACGACTCCGTTCCGCCGGGGAACGCGACGTCCACGAGGTCCGCCGCGGTGGCGAACTCATCGACGCCGCCCGGCACGAAGTCCTGGTCCGAGCCGTCGGCGATCGTGCCGCACGAGAAGTACGAGTCCGCGTCGAGATCGAGGCGGTGCAGGCTCGGGTTGAGGTCGTCGCAGTCGAGGGCCTGGGCCACGCCGAGGCCGTCCTCGTTGATCCAGTTGGCGCGGTCCCCCTCGCCCTCGGCGGGCACGAACCCGTCGGGGCGCTGGCCGAGGCACAGCTCGGTCTCCCAGGTGCTCTCCTCGATGTTGCCGTCGCCGTCGCGATCGAAGTCGGGGTACCAGGTCTCGAACAGGGCGGCCCGCTGAGCCTCGGTGAGGTTCGCCGGGTTGCGGCAGGTGGACGTCCACACGCTCTCCAGGCCCGGCACGCAGGACTCCGCCTCGTCCGTCGTGGGGTAGACCTCGTCGTTGTCGTCCACGCAGTCGAACAGCGCGAAGTTCGGGTGGTCGGATCCCTCACCCTCTTCGAGCCCGTGCAGGGCCTCGAGGCTGACTCGGTCGCAGCCGCGCAGGTGACCGTCCTGGTCGGAGTCGATCTCGTTGGACTCGGTGGTGGTGGGGTCGCAGTCGTCGTCCAGCCCCGTCGTGATGCGGTCCGGGTGGGGGCCGTTGTAGGACGTGATGGTGGGGGCCAGCGGGATCCCGCAGACCTCCTCGTAGGCGGGCGACTGCATCACCCCGAAGGCGTCGGGGTCGTCGTTGCAGTCCTCCTGGTCCGTCACGCCGTCGCCCTCGATGAACCCGCACGGCGAGAACCCGTCGCCGTCCTGGTCCTGCTCATTGCGCGAGAGGCCCGCGTCGGTGCCCTCGAAGAAACGACTGCAGTCGTTGTCGAGGCCGTCGCAGAGCTCGGCGGCGCCCGGGAACACGTCGTCGTTGTTGTCGTCGCAGTCCAGGCGACTGACCTCCATGTCCTCCACGGTGCGCCCCGCGAGCTCCTCCATGTCGCCCACGGCGAAGTAGCCGTCCCCGTCCGCGTCGATGCGGTCCGCAGGATGGAACAGGAGCGAACACCCCGTGAGTCCCAAGAGGGAGACGGCGGCGAGGGAGGTGCCGAGGATTCGGGTCATCGTGCTCATGGGTTCGAGCCTTTCCAACGCATCTAGAAGAGCATCCGGCCACGAATGCCGAACTGGAAGCGAGCCATGGAAGCCGTCGCGCTGACGGCCCCGAGGGCGACGGAGCCGAGCCGGGGCCCGGTCCCGTCGTCAGGACGGAAGAAGTAGGTCTTGTCCGATCCGCCGCGCAGCAACGCGAACAGCTGATCGTGACGGACGAAGAAGGAGACGCCCAGGTACACCTTCGAGGCGTCGGGCGCCGCGAGGACGCCGACCTCGAGCTGGGGGCCGAGGGCGAGCGTGTAACCCTGCCAGCCCAGCTGCGCGAAGGACACGCGGCCGGTCTGCTCGCCGTCTGTGAGCTCCACGCCGTACTGCACGTCGTCGGGGTCGGCCTCGAGGCTCGCCCCCGCGCAGTCCTGCCGGGCGCCGGCCGAGGTCCAGGTGCCGCCCGCCCCCACGTGGAAGCCGACGTCGAGGGCGAACCAGGTGCGGCGCTGCAAGTGCACGCCGATCCGAGGGCCGACGTGGAGGGACACGATGTGCGAGCGGACCTGCATGGCGCTGCAGCCGCTCACGGGGAGGTTGGCGTAGGAGATCCCGATCGGGAGGGCGAGGCCGTCGGCCGGGAGCGGCGCCACGAACCCGACCTCCACGTGGGCCGCCGGGTGCAGCTCGGCCGCGGTGGAGTCCGCGGTGAACCGGCTCACGGTGACGCCCCCGGCGCCGCCCGCGAAGTACCCGCGCCGCGCAGCCAGCTCGTCCGCTTCGCTCCCGGAGACGCCGGCGTCCGCGCGTCGGCGGCGGCGCTCGGCCTCGATGGCGGCCGAACGATCCCGATCCAGATCGGTGGTGGCGGCCGCCCGACGTGCCTGAGCGGTGCGGCGTTCCTCGCGGTCGCGCCGCGCCTCGTCTTCCCGCCGAGCCTTCGCTTCTTCCCGCGCCTCACGATCTCGACGCGCCTCTTCGGCGGCCTCCTCGAGGGCTGCCTCCCGGGCCGCGCGCGCCTCGTCCTTGCGGCGAGCCTCCTCCGCGGCGCGGGCGTCCTCGGCCCGGCGAGCCTCTTCGGCCTCTCGACGTTCACGCTCCGCCCGAGCCTCCTTGGCGCGACGGGCCTCCTCCGCGTCCCGACGGTCGCGCTCGATCCGCGCCTCTTCCGCCCGACGGGCCTCTTCGGCCTCCCGGCGCTCGCGGGCGACCCGCGCCTCGTCTGCCCGACGGGCCTCCTCGGCCTCCCGGAGCTCGCGAGCGACCCGCGCATCTTCCGCCCGACGGGCCTCTTCGGCCTCTCGGCGCTCGCGCTCGATCCGCGCATCTTCGGCCCGACGCGCGTCGTCGGCCTCGCGACGGGCCTTCTCCTCGGCCGCGCGGGCCTCAGCGGCGCGCCGCTCTCGGTCTCGCCGGGCCTCATCGGCCCGACGGGCGTCCTCGGCCTGCCGCTCGGCCTCCATGGCCGCCAGGCGCTCGTCGCGCTCCTTCGCTTCGCGGGCCCGGCGCCGCTCGACCTCGGCCTCCGCCTCGCGGGCAGCCAAGGCCCGCGCCTCGGCCTGAGCCTCTGCGGGCGACTCTCCGGCGCGGATGGCGGCCAGGCGCTGGTCGTACGCCTTGCGGTCCTTGCCGCCGTCGCGGACGAGATCCCAGCTGTCGGCGCGGGACGGATCGAGCTCGCCGCCGTCGAGCGTCACGAGCTCCTCGCCCACCCAGTAGGAGCCGTTGGGGAGCAGGACCCACTGCACCGCCACCTTCGCCTCGATCCCCTCCTTCACGACGGCCCCCAGACGCTCCGTGAACTCCACGAGCAGGGGGTCGACGGGCGGGGGATCGGCGAGGGGGGCCAGGGGCTTGCCGCGCTTCGGGGCCCGCAGCTTGATCACCGTGAAGTTCTTCTCGACGTAGCGGCGGCGCGCCGCGCTCTTCCGGTCGTACGCTCCGTCGGGCCCGGGGTCCCAGTCGTACATCGCGGCGGACGCTTCCTGCGCGTCGCTCAGCCACATGTACGCGGCCATCGCGTTCCGACGCTCCCACCAGACCGCGGCGATCCCGTAATAGACCTCCGCGGAGCGCTTCCCCTCGGGGGTCTCGAAGGCCTTGGCGAAGGCCTCCTCCGCCTTGCGCAGGTTGCCCGCCTCCATGAACGTCCAGCCCTGGGCGATGGTCGCCCCCAGCGACTGCGCCCGCGCCTCGCCCGGCGACAGCACGAGCACGCCGAACGTCGCCACCGCTCCGGCGAGCATCGACATCGGGACTCGGGGGTTCGCGCTCATCGAGGCGTTCGACACTCCTTCCACGGCGAGTCGACCGAAGTCGATCCCGCAGACCAGGGCTACAGGCGGACCTGAACGCCCAGGACGAACTGGAGGTCGGCGTAGATGCGCGCGGCGCTGAACGTGTCGCCGACGTTGATCGTCTTGACCGTGAAGCCGTCGATCTCGTTCAGCTGGTTGGCGACCGTGTCGTCCGTGGCGCGGACCTGGGTGGTCGTGTCGCGGCCCACGGCCGAGCCCACGGCCGATTCGCCCCACAGGGGCTTGAGCCACACCGGACCGCCGTTGAAGCCGAGGAACAGACGCGGGCGACGCTTGCCCTTCACCATCGCGGGCGTGAGCAGGATGTCGACGCCGAGCCGGGGGCCGTGGGCGATGGCGGGCACCACGAACGCACCCTCGAGCACGCTGGACGGGGCCGGGTTCTCGCCGCTGCTGAGCGGGGACGTGACCTCGCCCTCGAAGTACATGCCGGAGGGCAGGTACGTCATCTGGTAGCCCACGCGGGGCGAGAAGTCGACGGCCCCCAAGCGGAACTCCAAGCCGACCTGGCCGACGCCGCCCGCCACGACCTTGCCGCGGTTGTCCGCCTCGAAGATGTTCTGGGCGATGTCGACCGTCGATTGCTGCCCGAAGAGCAGGAGCGGGCCGACGTTGATCACGAGGGAGTTGCCGTTGGCGAACTGGATGTGCGGACCGAGCCCCACGTGCAGGCCGCCCAAGACTCCGGAGCCGCCCGTCGAGTTGTCCCCGATGCGGCCCCCGATGACGCCTTGAGCCTCGACGCCGAAGGTGACCCAGGTGGTGGGCGCGACCTCCACCGTGATCGTCTTGCCGCCCACGACGGCGTACTCGTCGCCGTCGATGTTGTACCGACCGGCGGGCAGGTAGTACGAGCCCTTGCTCACGCCGATCTTCTCGTACTGGGACCGCGCCTTCTCGAAGTAGGCCTTGGCTCCCGGATCGGTGATTTCGTCCAGCGCCTTCAGCTTCACGGACGCGTCCGAGAGCTTCCCGCTGCCCCCTTCGGCCACGTAGACGATGCGGCCGTAGGTCCGCTTCAAGCGGTAGAGCTGCGCCTGCATCTGGGCCTTCTCCTGGCCCTTGGCGTTGGCCAGCCCGCCCTCGAGCGCCACGAAGAGCGAGTCCAAGTCCTTGAGCTTGGTGGAGATCTCCGCCATGAGCGTCCAGGCTTTGAGCTGCTTGGCGCCCTCGGGGTCCTCGACGACTTCCTTCAGCGAGGCCAGCGCCTTGGGCAGCAGGCGGTTGCGATAGAAGTTGTTGGCCTGGGCCATGTGGAACTGCCAGGAGTCCTGTCCCTGCGCGTAGGCCGTCCCGGGCGAACCCGTGCCGACGGCGCCGAAGGCCAAGATGCTGGACAGGAGTCCCACAAGGACAAATCGCTTCGAAGACACCATTCCGGCTCCTCGTGACCCGCGAAGCACCCCTCGGACGCCGGGCGGCGTCGATCGACCAAGCGGACGATGATGATAGCGAACCCATCACCTCATTTGTGCTCGCCGACGCGGGATCGGATCACTGCCGCCGTCGATCTCCGGAACGACGAAGGGCGCGACCCTGCAGCCGCGCCCCTCGACGGTGACTCCGGGGCGGCGCGGAGCCGCTCCCGTTCAGCGGGGGATGTCGTAGACGTACATCTTCAGCCAGGTCTTCTCGCTGTCGCCCGCGGCGTCCTGCGCCGTGTAGATGAGACGCCAGGTCCCGTCGACCACCCGGAGGTACGGGTCGCGGTTGTTTCGGGTGCCGGTGGCGAGGCAGTTGGGCGTGCCGCCGTCGATGGGGAAGATGCAGAGCGGGTCGCCCGCGTCGGCGTCGTTCTTGACCGCGACCAGACCCTTGCCGTCCGGCGTCCACGCGGCGCCGCCCTTGCTCGGGAGCTTCACGAGCTTGCCGATCTTCGACGTGTTCCCGCCGGGCTGCGAGGGCGTGACCCACAGGCTGAAGTCGAGGACCGAGCTGTTTCCGCGGTTGCTGAAGAAGGCGATCTTGCTGCCGTCGGGGCTGAACACCGGGCGGGTGGAGTCGGCGCCGTCGAACTGCACGAGCGGCACCGCGCTGAACATGTTCACGTCCAGCACGTAGATGTGGCTGCCCGACTTGCCGGCCCGCACGAACGCGACCTTGTTCCCGCTGTTGTCGAAGCGCGGGTAGAGTTCGCCGTTGGCCTCGTCGAAGGTGAGCTGGAGCTCCTGCCCGGCGTCCCACATGTAGAGGTCGCCGTTGCCGCTGCGGCCGGACGAGAAGACGAAGCGCGAGCCGTTGGGGTCCCACGTCGCGTTCTTGTTGGCCGAGCCGGGCGTGGAGATCATCTGCGACCAGTTGTCGATGTAGATGTCCTGGCTGCCCGACGCGTCCGAGATGGTGTACGCGTAGGAGTGGTCGCCCTTATGGGCCCACGCGAACTCGTGGACGATGCGCTTGCCGGCCCCGTACCGCGACGACTTGCCCACCGTCTCGGGCACCAGCTGGACCGGGGAGCCGGACGTGGAGCGACCGGACCAGCCGACCATCCACAGCTCGGTGCGCTTCTCCGCCGGATAGTTCACCTCGTAGGCGATCTGCGTTCCGTCGGGCGACAGCTGCGGGTAGAGGACGTTCCCCTCGTGGGAGGCCACGACGGACATCGCCTTGAGCGTGCCCTGGGCGGTCGCTGGCGTGGGCTGCATGGCGAAGAGCGTGATGCCCCCCGCGAGGCCGAGCGCGACGGTCGCGATTGCGGTGGTCTTCATTACGTGGTCTCCAAAGTGTCGGCAAGGATATGGCAGGCGACCTGCTGGTTGGGACCGACCCGCACGAGAGGCGGGAGTTCGGTCGTACATTCGTTGGCGGGCCGCCCCATCTTGCGCCAGGTCTGGCAAAGGGCGCGGTACGGACAGCCCCCGGGCGTGGCGGCGGCGTGGGCCTCGGCCTCGGCGAGCTCCTTCGCCTCCTCCTCGTCGGGGATCTCGGAGTTGGCGGCCTCGAAGAGGCGGAGCGTGTAGGGGTGGTGCGGGAGGCTCGGGTCGATCTTCTCCTTCTCCATCACCTCGACGATGCGCCCCCGGTACATCACGAGGATGCGGTCGGACACGAACCGAATGACGTCGAGGTCGTGGGAGATGAAGAGGTAGGCGGTCTTCTCCTCGCGGGCGTAGAGCATCGCGTCGAGGACGTCCGCCTTCACGCTCGCGTCGAGGCCCGAGGTGGGCTCGTCCGCCACCACGAGGACGGGCTCGGTCAGCAGCGTGCGCGCGACGCTGACCCGGCGCTTCTCGCCCCCGGAAAGCTCGCCGGGATAGGACTTGACCTTGTCCTCCATGCCGAAGCGCCCCAGCTCCTTGCGGATGCGGTCGTCGGCCTCGGTGCCCACCACGCCCTTGAACACCTTGAGCGTCTCGCGCAGGTGCGCGCCGACGCTCAGGCCCGGGTTCAGACAGGCATAGGGGTTCTGATAGATCATCTGGTAGCGCTCGCGACGCGCCCGAAGTTGGTCCTTCGGGAGCCCCGCCCAGTCGGTCCCTTCCAGGCGGATCGTCCCGCCCGACGGCTCGGTGATGCGCAGCAGGCACTTGCCGAAGGTCGTCTTGCCCGACCCCGACTCGCCGATGAGCCCGGTGACCTCGCCGTATCCCATCACCAGGTCCACACCGTGAAGGACCGGAGTGTCTTCCTTTCGGGGTCCCAGACCGAACATTCCGCGCCCGCCGTGGAAGGTCTTGGTGATCCCGACGGCCTCGAGCAGGAGGTCAGTCATGGTCGGCCTCCCCGTACTCCCAGGTGGCCGCCTCGGTGAGCTTGGTGCCCGCGAAGCACGCGACCTCGTGGCCCTCCGCGATGTGATCGAGCGCGGGCAGATCCCCCTCGCACCGGGCGGTGTCGAGGATCCCCGACCCGGCCTTGGCGCGGGCGTACAGACCGCACCGCGTCCGGAAGATGCAGCCTCGCCCGACCACGACGCCGGTCCCGCCTGCGTCCGCCCGCTCGGAGCCCGACCGACGGTGCTTGCCCTGGGCGAGGGCCTCCGCCCGCTCCTTCAGCTCGCGCGTGTACGGATGATTCGGGGACTTGAGGTTCCCGAGCGCCTCGATCGGGCCCTCCTCGACGACGCGGCCGCGGTACATCACGGCGAGGCGGTCGCAGAGGCGCGCGATCATGGGGAGGTCGTGGGAGATCACGATGCCGGACAGGTCGCCCTGACCCATGATCCGGTTGAGCAGCCCCACGATCTCGAGGCGGATGTGGGAGTCGAGGCCGGTCGTCGGCTCGTCCGCGACCAGGAACTTCGGCTCGCCGGCCAGCGCGAGGGCGATCATCACGCGCTGGGCCATGCCGCCGCTGAGCTCGTGCGGGTACAGCCCCAGCGTGTGGCGGTCCGCCTTCAAGTGCACCTCGGCCAGCCAGTGCAGGGCGCCCTCCTCGGCCTCCGCCCGGTTCGCCTTGGGACGGGCGACGCGCACGGCCTCCACGAGCTGGCTGCCGACCCGCAGGTAGGGGTTCAGCGCGCCCACGGGGTTCTGGAAGATGAACCCGACGCCGAGGCGACGGAGCAGCGCCAGCCGCTGACGGAAGCGCCGACGCCACAGGGGCCAGGCCCAGCCGATGCGCTGACGCTCGGGGTACAGCTCGTCCACGCCGGGCGGGCGGAACGGGCTGAACTCCTGGATCTGGTCCAGCACGTCCACCGGCTCGGTGTCGCCGATCTTGTAGATCGCGGACCCGGAGAAGACGCCGGGCTCGAGGCTCGACAGCCCCATCACCATGCGCACGAACTGCGTCTTGCCCGAGCCCGACTCGCCGACGAGCCCGAGGATGCCGCCCGTGGGCACCGTGAGGCGCCCGCCCTGCACGATGGGCTTGATGAGGTTGCCCACCTGCACCCCGACCCACACGTCGCGGGCCGTGAGGATGGCGCCGGGCGCCGGTGCGTACGCGGCGGCGCTCACGTCCGCCCCTTCTCGAAGCGCTCGCCGATGGCGTCGCCCAGGAACGTGAGGCCGAGGATCGACGTGATGGCCGCCATGGCGGGCGCGAGCACCGCGGGGCTGAAGAGGTCGCCCTTGCTGCAGCCCGCGAGCAGGTTGCCCCACGACGGCATGGAGCCGGGGACGCCGTACTGCGGACCGAGGTAGCTCAGCGACGTCTCCACGAGGATGAAGTAGCCGAACAGGTAGAAGAAGTGCCGCGCGATGACCGGGGCGCAGTTGGCGAGGAGGATGTGATAGAGCAGGATCCGCTTGTCGCTCAGCCCGTGGGCGCGCGCGGCCTCGATGAACTGCTCGCGCTGGAACTGCCCAACCTTCTGGTAGATGGCGAGCGCCAGGACCGGCACGTAGGCCACGCCGAGCATCGTCGACATCATGGTGAGCCGCAGGCGGATGGCGCCGCCCGGGTCGTGCATGTAGGCGACGAAGAAGCCCATGGCCACGATCACGAGGATGAGGCGCGGGTAGGCGGCCACGACCGTGAGGCTCAGCTTGATGCCGGACTCGAGCAGCCCGCCCCGGAAGTACCCGGCGACGGCGCCGAGCAGCGTGCCCGCGAGGATGGCGATGGCGCAGCTGAGCATCGCGGGCTCGAAGAACGCCTCGACCGCCTCGACGATGGTCATGGCCAGGGAGTAGCCGTTGCGGTCGTTCCCCAGCAGCAGCCCGGGCACGGCGCGGCAGTACTTGGTGACGTGCTTGGCCGCCCCGCCGCCGCGGAACCCGCCGCTGTCGTCCGAGTCGAGGTAGGACTCGAGCTGGTCGACGTCGATGAAGATCGCGGCGATGCGGAAGACCACCAGGACGAACAGGACCGACGAGCCGATCAGGAGGCGGTAGTCGGCGTGTCGCCAGCGCAGGACCGTCGTGATGAGGTCCTTGACCGCGCCCTTGCCGATGCGGCTGACGAAGCTGCCCTGCGGCTCCTCGGATTCGCTCGGGTCCTTGAATTCGAAGTCCGACATCAGCCGCCTTCCTGCGCCTTGCGGACCCGCGGGTCGATCGCGATCTCGAGGAGATCACGAACGAGGGCCACGAGCCCGACGACCGCGGTGATGAACACCGTGATCGTGACCAGGAGGAGCGGGTCCGGCTTCACCGCCGCCTTGAGCGACAGCTCGCCGAGCCCCGGCACGGAGTAGATGACCTCTGCGATCACCACGGAGCCGAGCAGGAACGCGATCTTCGCGGCCCCGATGGACGACAGCGGCAGGACCAGCCCCGGCAGCATGTGCTTGAACGCCGACGCGCCCCGCAGGCCCGCGGCGTGGATGTAGTCGCGGCTCCGCAGGCGCCGGACCTCCCCCTCCATCTGCAGCAGCAGCTCGCCCAGGTTCGAGTCGCCGAGGCTGAGGATGGCGATGCACGCCAGCGGCGCGATCCACCACACGTCCGGGTTCGGCAGGATGCCCGCCTTGGTCATGAAGTAGCCGATGATGAACACCGGCGCCGTGGAGAGCCCGAGCATGGCCGTGCGCAGGACGCCGCGCATGGACGGGAACGGGAGCCACGTCAGGAACGCGACCTGCAGCAGCCCGACGACCACCGCGAGGAGCAGGGCGCCGAACACGATGGGGAGGGTGAACTTCGCGCCCTCCATGACGAGGCCCAACACGGGCTCGCCGTTGTACGCAGGGCCGATGTCCCAGGTGAAGACGCCGCCCCAGAACACCCCCCCGAACCAGGCGAGGAAGCCCGGCCCGGGAGCGAGCGCGTCCATGGCGCGCGCCTCTTCGAGCACGCCGTCGACCTCCACCGTCACCGTGCGCGGGCCCGCGGCGGGGTAGGTCGTGAGCACGCCGCACTCGTCGCCCACGCAGACGGCGTCCTGGCGGAGCTTGACGGTGTCGTAGTCGATCGCGGCCCCGCCCTGCGTCACGACGTCCGTGGCGGGGAAGGTCCGCAGGTCGTCGCCGAACAGGACGTCGACGGACTTCGGCGGGGTGGTGGGGACGCTGCGGAGGACCCCGCAGTCGGTGCGCGTGATGCAGACGCGCGTCGTGTCCACGACGGCGCCTTCGAAGTTCATGGGGTCACGCGCCTTGCCCGGCGAGCCCGGCGAGAACCACAGCAGCCCGGCCAGAACCAGGCTGCTGAGGAAGAGGACGGCCAGGAAATGGCCGACCTTCTGGCCGACGAGCCAGGCGGTCTTCATAGAGGCCCGGCTTTACTCTTCCTTGAGGTCCCAGTCGGGGAACTGGGTGAAGTAGAAGTACGCCTGAATGTGGGCGCCGGCCACGTCCCAGGAGATGGCCGAGAAGTTCCGCAGGCTCCACTGGAAGATGTAGGGAGCGGTGTCCGCCAGGCGACGGTGGATCTCCTTGTAGTAGGCCTGCTGCTCGGAGGGGTCCTGGCTCTGGTACGCGCCGTTGAGCAGCTGGTCGGTCCGGTCGTCGCCGTAGTTGACGAAGTTCCGCACGCCGCCGCGCCGGAAGAGCTGACCGATGTCCTCGTTCACGTCGAAGGACCACTGGCTCATGGCCAGGTCGTAGTCCTGCTTCTGCATGATGCGCTCTTCCCAGCTCTCGCCGCCGATGGCCGCGGGAGCGGAGACGTTCACGCCGAACTTCTTGAGCTGGCCGACGAGGTTCGTGGCCACCGTCTGGCCCTGCTCGCCGAGCGCCTCGTCGTAGAAGAAGCGCAGGTCGATCGTCGCCCCGCCCTTGGTCCACTGCGTGCCCGTCTTCGAGTAGCCGGCCTCCTCCATGAGGGCGGTGGCGGTGCTCAGGTCCTGGGCGGGGACCGAGACGTCGTGGTTGTAGTACCGCGACGAGAGCGTGAAGGGACCCGAGATGAGCTCGCCCTCACCGATGAGGTCGAGCGCCTGCTGGCGGTCGATGGCGAGGGACATGGCCCGACGGACCTTGGTGTCGCTCAGCGCGGGGTGCTTCTGGTTGAAGGCGGTGAACCACCAGGACTTGCTGGGGTAGGGCTTGAGCGTGCAGCACTGGTCCGCGTCGAGCTCGGCGCGCTGCTGCGGCTCCACGCTGATCATGGCGTGGCCGTACTCGTAGGACATCAGCTCCGCCTGGGTCCGCTTCTCGGGGACCTCCTGGCAGCGCACCTCGGGCAGCTTCGCCTTGCGGGCGGAGCCCTCGTACCGCTGCAGGACCCAGTTCTTGTGGTCCTTCTCCTTGACCACGAACGGGCCCGCCGTGACCGGCTTCTTGCCGTAGGAGTGGTTCCGGGGGATGCCGGTGTTGTTGAAGGGGTGCTTCGGGATGATCTTCATGTACAGCTGCGCCATGGGCGGCTCGCGGTACGTGCGCTGGAAGCTCAGGACGACGGTCTTCGCGTCCGCGGCCTCGGCCTTGATGATGAAGTCCCAGCGGTTGCGGTCCAGGGACCGCGACTCGGGGTTCTTGTACGCCTGGAGCGTGAACACGACGTCATCCGCCGTGACCGGCTTGCCGTCGCTCCACTTCATGTCCTTGAGCGTGAGAGTGAGCACGGCGCCGGTGCTGTCGAGCTCGGCCTTCTGCACCAGGACAGGCTGGGGCTGATCCGCGTAGTTGGGCGCGTACAGCGGGATCCCGATGAGCTCCGTCAGACGCGTGTCCGACATGCTCAGCTCGTGCAGCGGGTTCGCGGACAGCCCCATCTCGTCTTCGTAGTAGATGAAGGCTTTGGGGCGAGCCTCCGCCGCAGCGGCGAAGGTCAAGAGCAGAAACGAGGCGGCGAGTCCGCCGGCCAGCCATGCGCGCATCATTATTCGCGTCTCCCAGGAACTGCCGCGATCGTGTCGCGGCGAGTGTGGTCCTACCATGAGCGTCATCGGACAGAGCCCTTGCGGGCCGGATTCCATGCGCTGTCGAGGGAAGCGAGCGCCTCCCGCACAGGAATCAGTTCGGGGTAGACCTCGGTGAGAGGCCGGATGTACTCGTTCGCGTCGTAGGGACGGCGCGTATCGAGGTTGGCCCGCGCCAGCTCGACGAGCGACGGCGGGTCGTTGCGGAAGGAGATCCGCGCCCGCTTGAGCTGCTGGCTCGGCGGGGACGGGTTCTTGTCGAGGGCGTTCTCGAGGAGCGAGCGAGCGGCGACGCCGGCCGTGGCCACGTCGGCCCCCACGTCGGCGTCCATGCGCACCGCGAAGGTGGCCTGGTACTGCGCCGCGCGTTCCTGCATCAACCGACTCATGAAACGATCCCCGAGACCCATGTCGGCGACGAGACTCGCGGCACCCTCGGAGGTGCCCTTCATCAAGTCCATGATCGTGGCTCTCAGGTTGTTGGACACATTCACGTACGTGTCGAGGTCAGCGAGATCCGTCGTCGGCGGCGCGGCGAGCTCGGGGAACCCGGATTGGAGCCGCGCGAGGCCCGGGGCCGTGGCGCCGGGGACCAGATCGCCGGGGGTCATGGCGGTGGAGAAGATCACGAGCGGGAGACCGTCCGCCAGCGAGGGGACGGCCGGGGCCGCGCCCGCGGGCCGACCCAGGAGCGCGTCCGCCTGGGCCTGCAGGAGCCCCAGGTCCGCGGCGCCGCCGATGGCCCGCACGGCCTCGAGCGCGTGCAGGCGGCTGAGCGATCGCTGGAGCAGCGGGTCCCCGTGGGCGAGGTCCACGTCCGACGAGACGGAGCCTTCTCGCTGGGCGAGCTTCTCGCGCAGGTCCGGGGCGTTGGCGGTGGAGGCGCGCAGGCCCGACATCGCGGTGTCCACGTCGCCCTTGGCCACGGCCACGGCGATGGCGAGCCGGGCTGCGTACGTCGCCGCGGCGGCGGACTCGGGCAGGTCCCCCAGGGTCGCGTCCGCGGGCGCGTCGGCAGCTCCCGTGCCCCAGAGGCGACCGACGAGCGGGTCTCCGGAGGCGAGACCTTCGCCGATCTTGGCCGCGAGCGCGCCGAGCAGCGGGTCTGCGCCCTCGGCCGCTGCGTAGGCCGCGAGGAGCTTCGTGCCCGCCTCGACCTCGCCGGACTGGAGGAGCACGACCCCTTCGAAGTAGGGCTGGTGGATCGAGGACAGGACCTCGCCCTCGTTCTTGTCGCGGTACGCGTAGAACTGGCGCCGCGCGACCCGCTCGATCTCCGCGGCGCCCGCGTACATGGCCGCGATCTCGAGGTGCGTGCGGGCGAGCGCGACGCAGGGGTAGCCGGCCGCCTCTCGGGCCGCGAGCGGGCCGTCCGACGGAGTGCACGTGCTGGACAGCATGCGCAGGGCGGGCCGGAGGTCGTTGTGGAAGAGGGACAGCCACGCGTCGCCCGTCGCGCCCGCCTCGAAGGGCGCGAGGCGCGCGGGATCCTCGACGACGTGGAAGACCCAGGAGTCCTTCAGGACGCCGTCCTGGCTCCCGCTGAGGGCGGGCCCGCTGGGGGTCCCTTCGCCGCCGTCGCCGTCCCCCCCGCAGGCCGTGAAGGCGCCGAAGAGGAAGAGGCAGATCGCGACCTGCGCGAGGGGGCGGAGCGCCCGGGTGCTTCGAAGCGACACGGTCACCTGCCCTTCCGCGCCTTGAGGTCCGCGAGCTCGCGGTCGGCTTCCTGCTGCGCGGAGGTGTTGCCGATGCCGGTGGCGTAGTTCGAGTAGTCGGTCCACGCCTGGATCGCCATCTCGAGCTTGTTCCGGTCGGCGAGGCCGGCGGCCGCCTTCGCGTCCTTCGCGTACATCGTCGTGCGGCACTTCGCGCGGATCTTGTAGGCGAGCAGGAGGCGCTGCGTCTTGCTGCGGGACGACAGGTCCATCGCATTCCCGATGGTGCGGTCGGCGTTGTCCACGGCCTCCGCGAGCCGCCCGTTGCGCAGGTGGCACTTGGCCATCTCGAGGTTGAACTCGGGGTTGTACTTGAACCGCGCGACCGTCATGACCTTCTCGGTCGCCTCGCAGTGGCCGCGGTAGTCCTTCTTGGCCTCCGCGTTCTTCATCACGGTGGCCCACGCCCGCCAGTAGTTGGGGTGGTCGCCCGGGGCGGCCTGGAGGTGGGACACGACGTTGGGCTCGAGGCCGCCGGAAGCCGCCGCCGAGGCGAGGGAGCCGAGGTAGTCGGACTCGTAGGAGAGGCTGGGATCCGGACTGCCCACCGGCGCGGCCGGGGTGGGGTCCGTGGCCGCTTCGGCGGGCGTGCCGGCGTCCGCCCCGTAGGGGTCGCGCGTGTCGCTGGACGAGGCCGTCGACGGACGGGGGGTGGGGTCGGGCTCGCGGTACGTGGAACCCGACGACCCGGAGGAGCCGTAGTCGATTACGACGTCGTCTCGCGAGGCCGGGCGGGGGGTCGGTGAGGGACGGGGGCGAGGCGCCGGGGCGGTGGACCCGGACGAGCTGGGTGGGGGCGTCGGCGCGGGGGTGGCCTCGGGCTCGTCCCCTTCCAGGACGCCCATGTCCCCGAAGTCGAACCCGCCGTCGAGCCCCGCGTCGGCCGGGGGGGGCGCGTCCGCGGGCGCGTCGCCGGCGTCCAGATCTGCGGGCTGGTCGGTGTCCGCGGTCGCGTCTCCGCTGTCCCCGCCCGTGAGCAGCATGATCGCGAATCCGACCGCGCCGACCGCGATGAGGACGAGGATCCCGACGAGGATCAGAGCGCCTTTGCCGCCCTCCTCGTCGTCCTCTTCGTACTCGTCGTCCTCTTCGTCGTCGTAATAGTCGTCGTCTTCGTCGAACATGAGGCTTCCTGGCGACGCCGCCCGAGAGAGATCAGCTGCCGCGACGGATCGAGCCGGACTGAATCGCCTTCTCGTCCATCTCGATCACGCCGGAGTCGTCGACCACGTCGGCGCCCTTCTCCTCCAGCGTGATCTCCAAGGCCTCCGCCCCCTTCGCGTAGGGGAAGTTGCCCTTGTAGATGTAGTAGCCGGGGACCTGGATCTGGATCTCGTACCGCCAGTTCCGCAGGAGCCCGTACTCCTGGAACGTCTGGTCCGACGACAGCGACAGGATCTCGAAGTGCCCCGTGTCGTTGGTGATCGAGACACCGCGCAGGTTGACCGGGTCCTCGGGCTGCTCGTCTGCGCCCTTGGCCTCGGGATCGGGGCTGATGGGCGTGAGTCTCACCTGGGCCTGGGCGACGGGCCGCAGCTCCTGGTCCTTGTTCACCTGGATCTTGCCGCTGATGGTGTCGCTGCTGCGGCCGCTCGGGCACGCAACGATCAAGCCCAAGAGGGCGAGGCAAGCCGGCAGGGAGATCCGCCGCGCGAGGCGGACCAGGTCATCGGGTCGGGTGGGCATCCGCTCCTCCAAAGAGGCGGCCCCTGCCGCTCTCTTTTCATCCGGTACGAGGGGTGCGAATGCCGTGACGGCAAGCGATTTCCCCAATGGCCGGCGGTTGACGACTATATCACAGGCCTCACCGCGGCTCACTGCGGCGACGTCTGCCTTTTTCGTTGTCCAGAAGGTCCTTCACGTCCCCCCACCAGTCGCCGAATTCGCGGCGCATCGGCTCCCGCTCGAGATTCTGGTACTCCCGAACCACGGCGCGCAGGAGGTGGCGCATGGAGATCGCGCTCGCGCTCTCGCTCGCCGCCAGGAACGCCCCGCGGAGGATCGTGTTCTTGATGTTGCCGCCGGTGAACTTGAACCGGTCGGCCAGGAAGTCGAAGTCGACGTCGTCCGCCAGGGGCGCGAGCTCCGGGAAGGCGCGCTGCCAGATCTCCTCGCGGGAGTCGCGGTCGGGGAACGGGAACTCGAGGACGAAGTGGAACCGACGGGTGAAGGCCTCGTCGATGTTCTGCTTGAAGTTCGACGACAGGATGGCGACGCCGTCGTACTCCTCGATGCGCTGCAGCAGGTAGTTCGTCTCGAGGTTGGCGTACCGGTCCACCGCCGAACCGACGTTGGTGCGCTGACCGAAGAGCGAGTCCGCCTCATCGAACAGTAGGACCGCCTGAGCCTCCTCGGCGCGGTCGAAAATCGTCGCGAGGTTCTTCTCGGTCTCGCCGACCCACTTGCTCACGATGCTCGACAGGTCGACCTTGAAGAGGTCCAGCGAGAGGTGCTTGGCGATGACCTCCGCGGCCATCGTCTTGCCCGTCCCCGACCGCCCGAAGAAGAGGGCCTTGGCGCCGGTCCCGCGGGTGAACTTCGCGCGGAAACCCCAGTCCTCGTACACGGTGCCCCGGCGCTCGACGAAGGCGACGAGCTCCGAGAGGTGCTCCTTCTCCCGCTGGGGCAGCACGAGGTCCTCGAAGCTGAAGCGGGGCGTGTGCCTGGTGGCGAGGGCGCCGATGTCCCGAGCGAACTGGGCCCGAGCGCCCGCCACGAGGTCTTCGAACCGCAGGCGGCTCTCCTCGCCCGCTTCGCCCCGCGCCCACGCCTTGTCCCGAGCGAACGAGACGGTCTGCTGGAGCTGCAGCCGGTTCATCCGATAGCGGTTGGCGAGGGTGCGCACGTCGTCGGCGTCGGGCGCGTCCTCCATCCCGGAGAGCAGCTGACCGAGCACCCAGATCCGCTCGCCGAAGCCCGGCATGTCGATGCTGTACGGCATCGTGTGACGCCCCTCGACGGACCACGCCGCGGGCGGGGGCTGCTTCGCGGGCACGACGATCAGCCCGGGGTAGTCCTGCACCCGTCGCCAGGCGATCTCGAGGGTGCGGAGCGTCGTGGGCTCCTCGAGATCCACCTCCGGGAAACCCAGCACCTGGAGCGCGGCGGAGAAGAGGTGGGCGTCGCGCAGGACCTGGGTGAGGTCCTCGAGCAGGCGGTCGCCGGAGCCGAGGAAGGTCCCCAGCTCGACCCGCACGACCGGCACCTCGAGGACGGCGCAGAGCTGGTCGGCCGACGCCCGGGTGGCGGGGACGTCCTTGCTCGCGATGAAGACGGTCACCCCGCGATCGGTCTCGCGGATCCGGGCCGCGATCTCGGCGAGATCGTCCGGCGCCTGCTGCGGCAGCGACACCGGGGGCGGCGCCAGGGGGACGCCCAGGTACCGCGCCCGATCGGCCACGGAGTCGGCCATGCGGGGCACGCCCAGCAGCCAGCCCGCGGCCGCCTCGCTCACCCGGAGGTGGCGCTGGGAGAGCGGCTTGGTGTCGTCCGAGCGCGCGGGCATCAGCTCCAGGAGGCCCCGGCGGAGCAGCGGAGACTCGGCCTCGAAGCGCCCGAGCAGCGAGAGGCGGTCGGCCTTCCCCAGCAGCGGCGCGAGGATGTCCACGACGAGCCCCACCGACGGGATCCCGCGGGTGAAGTCGTCGTGCAGGTAGGCGAACACCCGGCGATACCGGCGGTCGACCTCGGGCCCCAGGGCGATCAGGAGGATCTCCCGGTCCATGTCGTTGAGCCCGCAGCGCGTGGCCAGGGAGTCGAAGCGGGAGCCGCGGCCGCGACGGGCGGCGGCGAGGTCCTCCGCCTGGAGGCGACGCGCGAGGACGGTCGCCGAGCGGTCGAGGGCGTTGAGGGACTCCGCCGCGTCGGGGTCCTCGAGGTGCGTGGCGGGCACGCCGGACAGGGCCGACAGGTGCTGCTGGAACTCCTGGTCGGTGACCCAGAGCTCGTCGAGGACGTCGCGATCCTCGACCTCCCGGGCCGCCTTGCTCCCCTTCAGGAGGATGTACAGGCGCGCGATCCGCAGGTTCGTGAGCTGCAGTCGGCGGCGGAGCCGTTCGAACTCGTCCTGCTGGGTCGGCGCCGCGAGCGCCGTCTTCTTGCCGCTCATCCCCGAGCTACTGGTCCTTCGCCTTCGCCGCTTCGCCCGTCTCGCGATCGAAGAGGCTGAGCGTGATGTCGCCGACGCGCTTGTGCAGCTCGAGCGGCTGGTCGATCTTCGCGAAGGCCCGGTAGCAGAGGTACGGCCGCACCTTGCGGTCGAAGCCCTTGAGCAGGAGGCAGGCGTCGCCGAACGCGAGGTCGTCCACGAGGGCGATCGAGACCCGCTCCATCGCCACCTTCGGGTTGCTGTTCGGCACGGGGAGCGCGGCCGGGTCGCGCACGTAGTCCATGCCGTCGATGCCCATCGGGCGGCCGGTCGAGTCGTAGATCTTGCCGTTGAGCTCGTAGGGGATCGGGCGATACAGCAGCGTCGGCTCCTGGTGGAAGCCGTTCATGAGCGCGCCCAGGATCGTGTGGCTCAGATCCGGCTCGTTGCTCTCCACGAACAGGATGAAGTAGAGGTAGAAGAAGCGCGGCGGGATCTGCAGGAGGTCCTGGCGCTTGAGGTCCGGAGGGGCGGGCCCGCGGGTGATCGGCTTCACCGCCCACGCGGGCATGTTCAGCTCGTCCATGTCGTCCACGCGGTACAGCGCGACGTAGATGGTCGCCTCTTCGTCGTCCTTCGGCTGCGTGTCCAGATCCTTGTGGATCCCCACCCAGTTCAGGTCGAGCCCGTCGCAGATCTCCTGCACGCGATCGCAGAGGACGGTGTTGATGTGCTGGATGACTCGATAGTCGGCCACGAACGTCTGTCTCCGAGGCCGGCGAGTCTACCAGCGCGCGGGGGCCGCCGCGGGGGACGGGGGACCCGTCGGGAAGGAGAAGAGGCCGCCCGGAGCGGATCCGAGCGGCCTCTTCGAGATTGCCGACCCTACGCGGGCCGGGGCTTAGTTGCAGGAGCCGACGGCGCCTCCGGCCTCGTCGTAGAGCCCCGTCCAAGCGTCCATGACGCCGTTCGAGCAGCCGAACTTGGTGTGGCCGTTGCCGTAGCCGCAGACCGCGATGATCTGGGCGCAGCCGCAGCCGACGGTGTCGGTCATGTCGAAGTACCGGCCGGTCGGGTTGTTGCCGGAGGTGTCGAACACGCCGTCCCCGTCGATGTCGGCCCACCGGTTCTTGCCGAGCCCGCGGGAGGGCACGCCGGCGTCCAGGTCGCTCGGGGCGCTGAAGTGGCACAAGTCGATCGTGTCGTCCACCCCGTCGGCGTCGCTGTCGGCGTCGCACGCGTCGCCCGCGCCGTCGCCGTCGTAGTCGTCCTGACCCGCGTTGGCCACGGCGGGGCAGTTGTCGAGCAGATCGTCCACGCCGTCGTCGTCGTCGTCGAGGTCGCAGATGTCCCCGTCCCCGTCGCCGTCGAGATCGTCCTGGCCCGGGTTGAGGTCGAACTCGCAGTTGTCGCTGCCGTTGGGCACGCCGTCGCCGTCGCAGTCGCCGCCCGTGTCGTCGAGGTCGACGAGGCCGTTGCAGTTGTTGTCGATGCCGTCGTCGCAGAGCTCGACGGCCCCCGCGTAGCGTGCGGGGTCGAGGTCGTCGCAGTCGGTCGCGCCGGGGTCGCCGTCGCCGTCCGCGTCGGGATCGCACACGTCGCCGAGGTCGTCGCCGTCGAGGTCCTCCTGGCCCGGGTTCGCGTCGTTCGGGCAGTTGTCGTCGGGATCGGCCACGCCGTCGCCGTCGGTGTCCGCCGGGCCGCCCGCGGGGCAGGTCACGCCGTTGATGTAGACCACGTTGGGGGCCCCGCCGCCGCCGCCGTTCCAGGTGCCCTCGAGCAGATCGACGTCACCGTCGGCGTCGAAGTCCGCGGCGCCGATCTTGATGGTGTTCACGGCGCTCAGCGAGAGGCTCGTGTCCTGGGTGAAGGCCGCGTTGCCGTCGTTGATGAACACCTCGGACCGCTTGTCGCTCTGGTGCATGGACGCGATGAGGTCCTCGTCCCCGTCGCCGTCCACGTCGACGGCGACGGGGACGTAGCGACGCTGGCTGCCGGTCGCGTAGCCGAGCAGCTGGCCGCTGTCGCTGAAGCTGCCGGTGCCGTCGTTCAGGAACACCCCCTGGCCCGAGACGCCGACGCCGGACGTCGCCGTGGCGGTGAGGTCGAGGTCTCCGTCGCCGTCGAAGTCGTCCAGGGTGGCGTAGAAGCTGCGGTAGACGGGGCTCGGGAGGGGGCCTTCGGCGTCGACGCCGCCGGTGCCGTCCATGAACAGCACCCGGTCGGTGCCGAAATCGACCGCCACCATCACGTCGAGGTCTCCGTCCCAGTCGACGTCGCCCAGGGCTGCGGCGCGGTAGCGCTGCCCCGCGGTGGTCAGGGGGGTCGGCCCGCTGAAGAAGCAGGTGCCGTCGTTGGTCCAGAGGTTGATGTTGACGAACTCGTCCGCGGTCACGGCGTCCAGGTCGCCGTCCCCGTCCATGTCACCGAACTGGATGTCGCGCGTCAGCGCGTTGCCGAGGTCCTGGCCGCAGTCCGTGAAGACCGGCGGATCGGCCTGCGCGGTCCCCGGCGCGGCGGCCACCAGCAGCGCGATGGATCCGAACGCGGCGACCGGAGAGTTGATTCGACAGGTAATAGACATGATCGTCGGTCCCGTCGGGCTCCTGGAGCAGCGCCCAGACCTGGTCGCCCGCGGCGGTCAGGGGCGACTCGCGGGCCGGGGAGCACCCCTCGGCGTCGAGCCGGCAGAGCGGGTTGCGTCCGACCCAGAGCGCTCCGTCGTCCTCGAGCATGAGCGGGGTCACGCGGCGGCGCATCCAGCCGTCGTCGGGGTGGCGTCCGGCCGTCGCGAGGTGCTCCCCGGCGCCATGCAGGAGCGCGAGGCCGCTCTCGGAGCCCGCCCACATGCCCGCCTCGAGGTCGGGCAGCAGTCCGTGAATCTGCGGCCGCCCGGCCTCGGTCCGAACCGCGGCCGCCGCCGCCAGGGGGGTGCGGTGCCGAACCAGGTCGGCGCCCTGGGTCATCCACAAGGCGCCGTCCGGCGCCTGAAGGACGGCCCCGACGGTGCGGGCGTCGTGGGCCGGGTCGAGCCGAACGGGGTCGGCTCCCCGGTGGATGCGCTCCCCGGGGAACCAGAACCCTTGCGCCAGCGCGGCGGGGCGCTCATCGATCGCGCAGTGGACGACCTGCGTGGGAACCGGCCACGTCGCGGCCTGCGGGTCGAGCCAGACATAGCCGTCGGGGCTGCACAGCGCGGGTCCGTGGCCCGGCGCGGCCTGAACGCCCCACCAGTCCTTGAGCGCGCTCCCGGACCGCGGCGTGAGCCGGCTCCACGTCCCCTGGCGGAGGGCCCACGCCCCGCGGTCGGAGTTGAGGAGGATGGCCCCGTCGGGCGCGGCGACGAGGCTCCCCCCCGTCTTCACGCCGTCCGGAGGCGCCTGCCGAACCCAGTCGGTCCCGCCCGCGTACCGCCACACGGCGCGTCGGTCGTGCTCAGCCGGAGGGGCCCCGTCCGCCTCGATCAGCGACCGGGCCGGGGGCCCGCCCTCCTTGAGGACGACGCGATCCGCCCCCTCCAGCCGGGCCACTCCGTCCGGCGAGAGCTCGAACAAGGCGGCGTCGGCGTAGGCGAAGCGCCGCGGCCCGAGTCCCCGGGTCCCGGGAGCTCGCTCCGAGAACAGCCCCTCGGTGAGCGAGACCAGGTGCCCCGACTCCGTGATGATCCAGAGCGTGTCCCCCTCCGCGGCGAGCTCGACGATGCGGTCGCTGGGGAGCTCGGGCCGGTCCTGACGGTCGTAGGTCCGGAAGGACGCGCCGTCGAACCGGACGAGGCCCGCGAAGGTGCCGACCCAGAGCGCTCCGTGGGGGCCGATCGCGAGCGAGGTGAGCTGGCTGGGCGGCAGGCCGTCCTCCGCCGTCCATCGATCTTCGACCGAGCCCGACGGCAGCACGGTGGGCGCGGACCCGTACCCGAGCGCCGGGCTCAGAAGCACGACCGCGGCGGCCGGCATCAAGGTGAGACGAGCTCTGGCCACCAAGCCGCGCATGCGCTCCATGACTCCATCTTCGCAGAGTCGCGCCCGCGGACTCCCGAACGACGAGGACCCGCCCGAACAAGCGTCCGGACGGGCCCTGTATCGATGGTCGGAGCGATAGGATTTGAACCTACGACCACCTGACCCCCAGTCAGGTGCGCTACCAAACTGCGCCACGCTCCGTCGGGGTGCTTCGAGGCCCCGGGGGGCAGCGAAGGATGCGGAATATGCGTCTCGTTTCCGGGACTGTCAACCGGCGGGTCAGGGGGCCAGCGCGAGGATCTCGGCGACCGACCGATCGCGATCGGAGGTGGCCAGGATCCTGCGCTTCCGACCGCCCGCCGCGGGCACCAGGACGGCCGTGACCGGGGCCACCCGCGGGAGCTGACACCGGAGCCGGTGGGCGCCCCCGTCTTCGGTGGCCGCAGCCAGGAACGCGCCCTTGTGCAGGGGCACGTTCTCCAGGAACAGACGGGAGAAGAGGGGCAGCTCGGTGACGAACGGCGCGCCCGCCTCGAGCCAGGTCTCCAGGGTCCGGCCGTCCGGCCGCTCGGCGCGGGGGAGGTCCGACACCGACCCGCGGCGCAGATCCCGGAGCAGCCCGGGGTCGTAGCGCTCCTCGGGCATCACGAGGACAGGCCCCACGTCGCCGGCGACCCACCGGACCGCGGCCCCGTCGGGGGCGGGTTCGGGCTCGGGCTCCGGCTCGGGCTCGCCGTCGGCGACGTGGGCGGCCTTGGCCTCCGCCGCGGCGAGCGCCCGGGCGAGGGGCGTGAGGCCGTCGTCCGCGGGAGCCGCCGGGGCGGCCGGGGGCGTGACGGAGGGCGTCGGGGCGGGGCGCGGGGTCTGCGGCGCGATGTTCTCGGGGGCGCCGGCCGAAGCCTGGGCGTGGGCCTGGACCTCCTGGATCGCCAACTGCAGCGCGAAACCCTGCCAGTAGCGCGGATCGAAGTCGCCCTGGGGACCGAGCAGCGGGAGGGCCAGGAGCCCCTCGACCTGCTGGACCGCGCCCTGCGGCAGGGACGCGGCGAACCGCATGCTCCGCTGCGCGGTCCAGAGCTCGGAGAAGACGGCCAGCTTCTTGGGCAGGCGCGCGGCCGCGGCTTGGGGCTCGTCCGGCTGCTCGAGGATCTCGCCGTCCTCGGAGAGGCGGGGGTTGTAGAGCCAGTCGAGCAGGACCAGGCCGTGCAGCCAGCGCACGTCCTCGGCGAGGACGAGGCCCCACGCGTAGGTGCCGTGCACGCCGAACGCCGCGAGCTTCGCCTGGAGCGAGACCGCGAGCTCCATGGCCAGGGAGACGCCGTTCTGGAGCGGCTCACCCGGAGTCCAAGGGCGGGTGCGGTAGGCCCACACGCGATCGGAGTCGCCGCGGAGCGGGCCCATGGGCGACGACCCGGTCTCCATCGTCCCGTCGTCGGCGAGGAGCCTCCACCCGCCGCCACCTGCGAGCTCCAAGCGCGTCTGCAGGGTCTCCACGGCCTCCTTGTCGGCGGACGGGACGAGCAGATCGATGAACGGGACACCACGGGGCAGTTGGGGCATTGGGTCTCTCGGGGGCGCGGGCGCGGAGGGCCCGGGGGGCGACTACGCGACGGTCGAGGTGAGGCGTGTACCGAGCCGCGCCTTGAGGCGGATCAGCTCCTCGCGGACGGCGAGCAGCTCGACGCGGAGGCGGTCGTCGGACGCGGCGGCGTGACCCCCGGACTCGTCGCGCAGACGCTCGACCTCGGCCGAGAAGCGCGCGGAGTCGGTGGCGACGAGGGCGTGACGTTCCTGGAGCTGGTCGTGGGCAGCGCGCAGGGCGCTGAGGTCGGACTCCGACTCCTCGAGCTTCGAGCTGAGGATCGCGGACTCGCCGTCGGACCGCGCCCGGTCGGCCCGGGCGGCCTCCAGCGCCACGGAGAGCCCGTCGAGCTCGGCCCGCAGCCGCGCGGCCTCCTCGCGCGTGGACTCCAGCTCGGCGCGGGCGGCGGCCATGTCGGCCTGCACCTGCACCGCCGGCAACGACGGCGACGTGGCCGTCGGAGGCTCCACGGGGGCGGCGACCAGGGCGGTAGCCACGCGATCTTCGTCGCCCTCGCGGGCCGCCTTCTTGCGACGCTTGAGGTCGTCCTTGGCGCCCTGAATCGTGAACTTGCGGTCCCAGAGCAGGACCTTGATGCGCGCCACCTCGAGGATGTCGTTCCGACGGTAGCGGCGCTGCCCGCTCTTGCTCTTCTTGGGGCGGAGGCTGGGGAACTCCTTCTCCCAGAACCGCAGGACGTAGGACTTCACGCCCGTGAGGTCCGAGACCTCGCCGATCTTGAAGAAGACCTTCTCCGGGACCTCGATCCCGGCCGCCTGAACGAGCTCGTCGTGCACGGCTACTGGTTGAGGGCGGACTTGAGGACCTGGCTCGGCTTGAAGGTCAGGACCTTCCGCTCGGAGATCGTGATCGCCTCGCCGGTCTGGGGGTTTCGGCCGGGCCGGGCGCGCTTGTCGCGCACCACGAAGTTGCCGAAGCCGGAGATCTTGATCTTGTCGCCCTCGGCCAAGGTGTCCTTCATCGTCTCGAAGACGAGCTCCACCACCTCCGCCGTCTCCTTCTTGGAGAAGCCGATCTGGTCGTACACCGCCTCGATGATGTCCGCCTTCGTCATCCTTGCCGTCCTCCTCTGCCGGACGCGCCGGCTACTCGTTCCGCGAAAACAGCACGATGCACAACTCGTCGGTGCGGGTCGTGCTCGACGGGTCGCCGCCGGCGCGCAGTTCCAGTCGCCAGCGTCGCGCGTCCGCGGCGCTCTTTTCCATTTCCCACTCGTCGAGGGTGATGTCGTTCGACGTCCCATCGACGGATCCATTGTTCACCCGGACGACCGCGCGATCCACGGCGTCGGTCGGATTTCCGGAGGTCTCGCCCGTGTCTTCGAGCACCGCCACCACCGTGAAGGTGAGGTCCGTGCCCGCGGGACCGCTCGCGGGATCGACCGTCGCCGTCCCGATCACGTCCAGACCGAAGAAGCCGGGGAGCGGGACGAGGTTGGTCGAGTCGGCCGGATCCACGGGGTCCGCGGAGTCGTCGTCGTCCGCCACGTCGTCGTCGTCGGCCGAGTCGTCGTCGTCCGCGGAGTCGTCGTCGTCGGCCGAGTCGTCGTCGTCCACGGCGTCGTCGTCGTCCACGGCGTCGTCGTCGTCGGCCGCCGTGACGGGCTCGATCACCACCGCGACGCAGTCGCCGTCCTGGTTCAGCTGGGTGAACTCTTCGTCGGAGGGACAGGCCGCCAGCGAGAGCAGCAGCGCGACGATCGAGAGCGCGGGGAGTACGGGGCGTGCGGACATGGCGGGGCGTTCCATCCTACCGGAGCGTTCAGCCCCGCACCGTGACGGCGTGGGCCTCGGCGAGCTTGCGAGTCACGGCCGCCATCGCTTTGTCGACGGCCTTGTCCTCGAGGGTCCGGTCCAGAGCCCGGAAGACCAATCGAATCGCGACGCTCCGGCTGCCCGCGGGGATGGCCTCACCCCGATAGACGTCGAACACGCGGGCTCCCCGGAACGATTCCCCGAGGGCCTTGCCCGCGACCTTCGAGGCCGTCGCCAGCAGGTCCCCCGCCGCGACGGAGTCGGGCGCCACGAGGGCGAGATCGCGCTCGACGCCGGGGAAGCGGCTGAAGGGCTTGAACTGCTTCACGCCCGTCTTCTTGGGCGCGAGGGCGCCGAGATCGAGCTCGAAGGCGTAGGCGCGCACGCCCAGGTCGAAGGCCCGGAGCACAGCGACGTTCAGGCGGCCCATCCACCCCACCACTCGGCCGTCCCGGCGGGCGGTGAGCACGGCGGCTTCGCGGGCGTCGAGGAAGGCGGGGACGTCGTCCGAGGACCACGTGAAGCCCTTCCAGCCGACGACCCCCTCGGCGGCGGCCGCGCAGGCCTTCACGTCGAACAGATCGACCGGCTGGTCGGCGGCGGCCCAGCCCTCGGGCGCGCGCCGCCCCACCAGCACCCCGGCGAGGGCGCGAGACTCGAGCGCGGGCGGCTTGTCGGACGGGCGACCGTCTCCCCCCGCGAGGATCGGACCGAAGCCGCCCTCGCGCATGCGGAAGGTGTTGCGCACCTCGAACAGGCGGACGTCGGACGCCCCCATGGCGAGGTTGCGGGCGGTCGTGGCGAGCAGCGACGGGAGCAGCATCGGCCGGAGGATCCCCCCGACCTCCGACAGCGGGTTGCCGACCTTCACGGCGCCGACGCGCCGCGGATCGTCCTCGGCGAGGCCCAGCTTCTCGAGCCACCCGGGGTCGACGAACGACCAGTGGATCGCCTCGGACAGGCCCAGAGCGACCATCGCTCGGCGCACGGCGCCCACGTCGAGGCCGTCGGCGCGCCGGGGGACCGAGCGGAGGGGCGCGGTGGGCAGCGTCTCGGGCACGTCGTCGAAGCCCTCGAGGCGGGCGACCTCCTCCAGCACGTCGACCTCCCGGTCGATGTCGAAGCGGTAGCTCGGGGGCTGCACGGTGATGACGTCCCCCCGGACCCTCGGATCCAGGTCCCCGCGCGCGAGCAGCTCCACCACGCGGTCGCGAGACAGGTCGAGGCCGAGCAGGCCGCGCACTCGGTGGAACCGGAGGTCGACGCGAGGCCGATGCACGGCGCGGGGGTAGAGGTCGACGGGCGGGCCGTCCAGCTTCGCCCCCGCGGTGGACTCCAGGAGGCCGATGAGGCGCGACAGGGCCGCCTTCGGGAGCTCGGGATCCACGCCGCGGGCGAACCGGTAAGCCGCGTCCGACGTCGTCTTGGTGCGGTGGGCGGTGCGGCGCACGCTGCCGGACTCGAAGTGCGCGGACTCGAGCACCAAGGTGGTGGTGTCGTCGGCGACCTCGGAGTTGGCCGCGCCCATGACCCCGGCGAGGGCGATGACGCGCTCGCCGTCGGCGATGACCAGGTCGCGCGCCTCGAGGACGTGCTCTCGCTCGTCCAGGGTGGTGCAGGGCTCGCCCTCGGCGGCCCGCCGAATGCGGACGACGTCGCCCGCGATCTGCCGTCGGTCGAACGCGTGCAGCGGGTTGCCCAGCTCGAGCATCACGTAGTTGGTGCAGTCGACCACGTTGTTGATCGCGCGCAGGCCCATCGCCTCCAGGCGCTTGCGCATCCACGCGGGCGACGGCCCGATGGTCACGCCCGTCATCACCGCGGCGGCGTAGCGGGGGCACCCGTCCATCGAGTCGATCGCGACGGTCACCCGACGCTCGTCGCGGCCGGTGCCGCCCTGGGTGCTGCCCGCGGCGGCCATGCCCTCGACGATGGTCTCGAGGCCCGCGGCGTCTTCCTCCACCGGATCCGCCCCGCGCCCCTTGAGCCGACCGCCGCTGACGGCCGCGACCTCGCGAGCCAACCCGAGCACGCTCAGGCAGTCGCCGCGGTTGGCCGTGGGCGCCACCTCGAGGATGACGTCGCCGGCGTCGAGCACTTCGGCGAGCGGCAGACCCAGCGGCGTGTCGGCAGGGAGGATGAGGATGCCCGCCGCCTCGTCGGACATGCCGAGCTCGGCTTCGGAGCACAGCATCCCCTCGGACCGCACGCCCCGGATCTTCGACTTCTTGATCTTGAGGCCGTTGGGGAGCCGGGTCCCCGGCGTGGCGAGGGCGATGACGTCCCCCGCCTTGTGGTTCGTGGCGCCGCACACGACCGTGCGCTCCTGCGTGCCGTCGAAGGGCACCGTGACGGTGAGCGTGTCCGCGCCCTCGTGCTTGTCCACCGAGCGCAGGTGCGCCGTCACCACGCCCGTCCAGTCGGGGCGCGCGTCCTCGGCGACCTCCGTCTCGATGCCGGCGTTGGTGAGCAGCGTGCACAGCTCCTCGGTGGACGCCGGGACGTCGACCAGCTCCTTGAGCCAAGAGAGAGGCACGAGCATCAGAGCGCGAGGCAGGACGCCGAAGCGCCCCGCTGCGAGCACCGCGAGCGGCGCCCCGAAGGGGTGGTGTTCAGGATGAACATCAGAACTGCTCCAGCAGGCGGACGTCGTTCTCGAACAGCAGCCGCAGGTCGCCGATGCCGTGTCGGAGCATGGCGAGGCGGTCGATGCCCATGCCGAAGGCGAAGCCCTGGACGACGTTCGGGTCGTACTCGGGCCGCCCGAGGGCCTTGAACACCTCCGGATCGACCATCCCCGAGCCGAGGATCTCGAGCCACCCGGTGTCCTTGCACACGCGGCAGCCCTTGGCCTTGGTGCAGAAGGGGCAGGAAACGTCCACCTCGGCCGACGGCTCCGTGAAGGGGAAGTACGAGGCGCGGAAGCGGACCTTGGTCTTCGGCCCGAAGAAGGCGCGCGCGAACTCGGCGAGCGTGCCCTTGAGGTCCGCCATGGTCACCCGGTCGTCCACGAGCAGGCCTTCGACCTGGTGGAACATCGGGGTGTGGGTGAGGTCGTTGTCCCGCCGGTAGACGACGCCGGGGCAGATGACGCGCAGCGGCGGGGCCTTGCGCAGCATCGTGCGCACCTGGACCGGCGACGTGTGCGTGCGCAGCACGATGCCGTCGTCCACGTAGAAGGTGTCCTGCATCTCCCGGGCGGGGTGGCCCTGGGGGATGTTCAGGGCCTCGAAGCAGTGCCAGTCGGTCTCGACCTCCGGCCCCTCTTCGATCGAGTAGCCCATGGACGAGAAGATGTCGCAGATGTCGTCCCACGCCTGGGTGATGACGTGCACGTGGCCCTGCCAGGGAGACCGCGCGGGGAGCGACGGATCCACGGGGTTCGGGCCCGACGCGCTCAGGGCGGCGTCGGCGATCGCGGTGCGACGCTCGACGAAGAGCGCCTCGACCGACTTCTTGGCTTCGTTGATGGCGCGCCCCGCCGTGCGCCGCTGGTCCGGGGCGAGGCCGGGGATGGCCTTCAGGAGGGCCGTGATCTCACCGGACTTGCCGAGGTAGTGCGACTTCGCAGCCGAGAGCTCGGCCTCGGACGACGCCCCGCGGAGGGCCTCTCCGGCCTTCCCCGCGAGATCGGCGGCTTGGGTGCTGAGCTCGTCGCTCACTTTCGCTCCGTCTCCGCCTCAGGCGCCGGAAGCGGAGGCGGAAGGAAGATCTAACCGCGGGCGACGGCGACGAGGTCGCTGAAGCCCTGAGGATCGTCGATGGCGATCTGCGCCAGGACCTTGCGGTTGATGTCGACGTCGGCCTGCTTCAGACCGTGGATGAACCTGCTGTACGACAGACCGTGGGTGCGCGACGCAGCGTTGATGCGCTGGATCCACAGGCGGCGGAAGTCGCGCTTGCGGGTGCGGCGGTCCCGGTACTGGTACTGGCGGGCCTTCTGGACGGCGTTGATGGCCGTGCGGAGGAGGTTCTTGCGACCTCCGAAGAAGCCCTTGCTGGCCTTGAAGAGCTTCGTGATGCGCTTGCGCCGGATGACGGCGCGCTTGACGCGAGGCATGGCATTTCCTTCGCTCGGAGACCCGTTTCGCCGCAGCTTCGGACGAACCTGGCTGCAGGGGCTCCTCGTGTGCCGGACGAAGCCGGCGGGTGGATCGGGTCCCTACTTGTAGGGGATCATCTTCGAGATGTTGGCCGCATCGCTCGGGTGCATCGTCTTGACGGTGCGCAGGCCGCGCTTCCGCTTCGTCGACTTCTTGGTGAGGATGTGGCTGTGGTAGGCGCGACCGTGCTTGATCTTGCCGCTGGCCGTCTTGCTGAAGCGCTTCGCTGCGCCTCGGTGGGTCTTCATCTTCGGCATGGGAGAGTCCTTCGAGTCGCACCGCCGATACCGGCGCGGTGCGGGGCCGCGAACCATTAGGCGAACGCCCGGGTGGTGTCAAGCGAGAGATTCATCGCCGCGAGGCCGCGGGCGTGCGTCGGCCGTTATCCTGCGGGCCGTGTTCTCGGACCTCAAGATCCCCGCGCCCCTCGCCCCCGCGCGACTGCTCATCTACCGCCCGGACCTCACGCGCCAGAAGCGGCAGCGGCGGCGGGCGGCGGCCCTGGCCGCGTCCGTCGGGCGCGGCGTGGCGGCCGTGGACGTGCTCGCGGGCTGGCTGAACGTCAACACGGACCAGGACGTGGGCGACCTCGAGTCGCTGCTCGCGGACCGGTTCACGATGCACCTCGCGGAGCTCGCGCCCTCGGAGCGCGCGGACGCGGACGCCGAGGCCGTGCACGCGCAGCTCGCCCTGGAGCTCGGGTGGAAGTCGCTCCGGGGACACGGCCCGCGCGAGGTGCTTCGCGTGCTCCACCTGGCGGGGCCCGACGGCGCCCCCCGCCCGACGGTCGAGAAGGTGGCCCGCGGGGGGTCCGGCGCCGTGGACGACGTGCTCTCGGCCGCCTTCGCCGTGGTCGACGGCGACCGCGTGAAGCTCGGCCCGTGCCTGCGGGACTTCGTCGGCGCCCGGCTCGACCGCCCCGCGGCGCGGCGCGAGCGCGTGCAGCGCTGGCTCTCGGAGGTGCGCGTGGACCTCGACGCGGACCTCCCCGGGATCGAGTCCGCGGGTGCCCTGGCGATGGAGCTGGCGGCGGCCGACTCCCAGGCCGACCTGGCGGCGGCGCTCGCGCTCTCGCTCGCGGGCCGCCTGCGCATGCAGCGGAAGCTGGACAGCGCCCGCGCGGCGGTCGTGAAGGGCCGCGCCGGGCTCGAGCGGGACGACGCGCGGGTGACCGCCCTGCGGTCGGCGCTCGACCTCGAGCTCGCCATGATCGAGCTCGCGTCCGGCGATCCGTCGGCCACGCTGGCGCGCCTGGACCGGGCCGAGCAGGGCATCGAGGGCGCGTCTCCCAAGGACGCGGCCGCGACCGCCGACCTGCGCACCCGCGTCCGCATCGTCCGCGCCCAGGCCCACCTCGCGGCCGGGCGGGCGAAGGAGGCGCTGGGGCTCCTCGAGGAGCAGGCCGGCGGGGTGTGCGAGATCGTCCGGCTGCAGACGGTCGCGGGCGCGCTGCTGGAGCTCGGGACGGGCGATCCCGGGGCCGTCGCCGGGGCCGTCGAGGGCGAGGCGAAGAGCATCCTGCCTCCCGACTCGTCGCTCGGCGCGGCCGTCGCGCTGACCCGCGCCCGCACCGAGCCCGACGAGGGAGTCGACCCCCTCCTCGAGCGCGCGCGCGTGCTCGCGGGCGGCAACCTGGACCGACCGGCGTCCCCCGCCCTCCCCCTCGCCCTCCACGAGCTCGGGGCGCGCGCGGCGGGCCGGGGCGAGTTCGAGTCGGCGGCCACGCTGCTGGACGAGGCCTCGATGCTCGCCGCGTCGTTGCTCCCCCGTCGCCACCCCCTGCGCTGCACGATCGCGTACACGCGCGGCCTCCTGCTGCTGTCCGTGGGGGAGACGGCGCGCGCGGAGCGGCACCTCGAGCGCGCGGTGGACGGCTGGAAGGGGCTCGGGGCGTCTGCCCATCCGCGCGCGCTGTTGGCCCGGGCCACGCGGAGCTGGCTCGACACGACCGAGCGGGGACGGAGCGGTCGAGTCGCCGCGGAGGCGATGGCCGAGGCGACGGACGAGCTGGCCGAGCAGCTCGGCCCCGATCACGCCACGGTCGTGCGGCTGCGCAGCCTCCACGAGGCCGCCGTGAAGGCGGGGGGAGGCCAGAACGACGAAACCCCGACCGTCGGCCGGGGTTTCGGGGATGGTAGGCACGCCCAGGATTGAACTGGGGACCCCTACCGCGTCAGGGTAGTGCTCTCCCACTGAGCTACGTGCCTTCAAACGACCCGGAGGTCGTCGGGGCGCGAAAAGTGCATCATCCGGATCCCGTTGTCAACCGAGGTCGAAGCTGACGAAAGACGCGCCCTCCGGCACCCCAGAGCCCCCCTCGCGGCGCCGCGACGACGTCGTCGCGATCGTGGTGCTGCTCGCCGGTTCTCTGGGGCTGCAGCTCTCCTTCGACCGGGTGATCGGGTCGGACGGGTTCTTCCACATCCGGCAGGCCGAGCGCGCGCCCTTCGGGGACATGCCGTGGATGCCGCACTCGCTGTTCGCCGACGGCTGGGTCGACCACCAGCTGCTGTTCCACACGCTGCTGCGCCCGTTCACGTGGTTCGGCGACGACATCCTGGGCGCGAAGGTCGGGGCGGCGGTCTTCGCGGCGGCGGCCGTCGAGGCCGTGCGGCGCTTCCTGCGGGCTCGCTCGGTCCCCGTACCGCTGCTCTGGGCCGTGCTGACGGCCGGCATCTCCTGGGAGTTCCTCCTCCGCATCCAGATGCCCCGGACGCAGGCGCTGTCGCTGGTCTTGATGCTCGCGGGCATGTGGGCGCTCATCGAGCGGAGGCCGCGAGCCCTCTTCGGGATCGCCTTCCTGTACGCGTGGACGTACCAGGTGGCTCTGCTCCTGCTCCCCATCGCCTTCCTGCATGCCCTTGTCGACCGTCGCACCCCCGGCGCCTTCCGAGCCCCGCTGGTCGTCGCGGTCGGCCTCGCGGCGGGCTTCACCATCCACCCGCAGTCACCCGACACGTGGGTGTTCCTCTACGAGCATGTCGTGCTCAAGGTGCTGAACGCACAGGAGCTGCCGGTCGGGGGGGAGTGGACGACCGGCGGGGATCTGCACGGGGCGACGTTCGTCGCGCTGGCGCTGGCCGGCGTCCACCTGCTCGCCGTGAAGGAGCGGTCGCGCGACGCCGTGTTCCTGTGGTGGACGGCGGCGGTCTCTTTCGTCGGCTGCCTCATCGCGGTCAAGTTCGTCGAGTACAGCGTCCCCCTGGCGGTGATCGCCTGGGCGACGGCGGTCCGCGACGACCCGGACCGCAAACGCCCGACGTGGGCCCCGACGTGGGTCGTCGCCGTCTTCTGCGCAGCGCTGTTCCTCTACTCCGGGCACAGAGTCCACACCGCCGTGCTGGAGACCGAGCCGCCGCCGGACCGACTCGCGGCCGCCATGGCGGCCCTCGACGCTCACGCGACCCCGGGGGACATCGTCTACCACTTCAGTTGGAGCGACTTCCCGGAGCTGGTCTTCCACGGGCCCGAGTACCGCTACATCGTGGGGCTGGACCCTCACTTCCTCGCCCTGGAGGACCCCGAACTCTGGGACCTCTACTCGAAGATCGAGCGCGGCTGGGGCACCAACCCGTCGAAGCCGATCGCCGAGCGGTTCGGGGCGCGGTGGGCGGTCCTGGTCCTCCCCCACGAGGGCGCCGAGGAGCTGCTCGGCAACGATCCCGGCCTGCGCGAGCTGTACCGCGACCCTCACGCCGTCGTCTACGCCGTCGCTCCCTGAGGGAGACACGCGCCGAAGCCGTCGGGCAGACTCCGCCCATGGAATTCCTCGCTCGGCAGGTCGGCCCGCTCACGCTCATGCAATGGGCGATCGCCATCGTCGTCGGCTACGTCGCGATCTCGCTCCTGCAGTCGATCCTGAAGAAGGCGGACGGGAGCGAGAGCAAGGACACGGTGTCGATGCGCTGCGCGGGCTGCGGGTGGCACGGGAGCGTCAGTCGCTTCCACCGCACCTGCCCGAAGTGCGGGGACAACATCACCCCGACGCGCACGATGCCGAGCGTGTGACACCTCCAGCCCGGGCGGCCCACGCCCCCGGGAGCCGAGCGACGAGCGACGCGGCGACCTCCGCCAGGACCGGCAGCGGCCCGTCGCCTCCGAGCCCCTCCACCAGCCGCTCCAGCGACGTCGTGATCTCGCCGCGCAATCCGCAGGGCACGATCCAGGAGAAGCCCCACGGGTCCGTCGCGACGTTCAAGGCGAGCCCATGCAGCGGCACCGAGCGGTGGATGTGGACACCGACGGCCCCGACCTTCATGGGCGCCCCGTCGTCGACCCGAAGCCACGCCCCGGGCGCGTCCGGACGCTCCACCCGCGTCACCCGACCGACGTCCACGCCGGACCGCTCAAGCACCTCGAGCGCGACCTCGGCCATCGCGTCCTGCAAGCCGCCGACGAAGCACGGCACGCGCAGCCGACGACGGCGCAGATCGACGATCGCGTAGGCCACGAGCTGCCCGGGGCCGTGGTACGTCCAGTCCCCTCCCCGCTCGATCTCGCGGACGGCCACCCCGCGGCCCTCGAGCGACGCCCGGGGCTCGAGCAGCTCCTCCTCCCGGGCCCGGCGGCCTCCGGTGATCACCGGGGGGTGCTCGACGGTGAAGACGACCTCGGGGCCCGGCCCTGCGATGAGGGCCTCCCGCGCCGCCCGCTGGCGACGGTGGGCTTCGTCGTAGTCCAGGCGGCCCCAGTGCACGTGACGGACCGGGGCTCCGGGGGACGCTGGTGGGCTCACGGCAGCTCGTCGGCGGAGGGCGCCAGTTCCTTGCCGCGCTGGAACCACCGGGTCCGGCGCAGGTCTTCGAGGCCCGTGGCGAGGATGACCTGCAGGGACGCCGCGACGGGCACGGCGAGCAGCACGCCCAAGAGCCCGAAGAGGTTGCCGCCCACGAGCAGGGCGAGCATCACCACCACGGGGTGCAGGCCCACCGAGTCGCCCACGACCTTGGGGGTCAGCAGCGCGCCCTCGATCCCTTGGACCGCCCCGAACACCGCGAGAACCTTGAGGATCTCCCAGCTCGGCCCGAACTGCAGCAGGGCCATCAGGCAGCCCAGGCCCACGCCGAGGATCGTGCCCAGGTAGGGGACGATGAACAGCACGCCCGACATGACGCCGATGAAGAGCGCCAGGTGGATGTTGGTGAACAGCAGCAGCCCCGCCGAGTAGAGGACGGCGAGCCACATGCACACGAGGGCCTGGCCGCGCAGGAACTTGGCGATCTTCTCGTCGATGCGGATGTAGTGGTCGAGCACGTTGGCGCGCGACCGGTACGGGATCATCTCGAACGCCGTGCGCTTCATGCGGTCGAAGTCGCGCAGGAAGAAGAAGACGAAGATCGGGAGCAGCGACCACCGGAACACGGCCCCCAGGAAGCCGAACGTGCCGCCCGCCACGGTCCCCGCGAAGGTCTTGACCGGGTCGAGGGCCGTCACGTCGAGGTCCTTGAGCAGCTCGGGCAGCCGCTTGGACAGCGCCGCGACGCCGATCTCCTCGCCCGTCTTGTCCTTGATCCACGCCTCGAACTGCTCGGCCCGGGTGACGACGTCCGCGATGTAGCCGTCGATGCGGCCGGTGAGCTCGGCGATCTCGCCCACGATGTACGGCACGATCAGGAGCATCCCGACGACGCCCGCCGCGAGCGCGATGCCGAGGGTGATGCCGATGCCGAGGGTGCGGTCCCAGCCCGCGCGCTCGAACCGATCGATGAGGGGGTCGAGGACGTACGCCAGCACGAAGGCGAGCAGGAGCATGGTCAGGAACTGCCCGAGGCCGGTGTACACCGCGAGGATGGCGAGGACGAGCACCCCCGCGGTGCCGAGCGAGAGCAGGGGCCGGGACCAGTCCGGCAGGCCCTCCGCGATGCCGATGGCGCGCTCCGGGGCCGGTTCGTCGGCCGGGGGCACCGAATCGGTCGCCGGCTCTTCGACCGGGGCGGGCGGGTCCGCGGGGGTCTCCGTCACCGGGGCTGCTCTCTCCAGAACGCGACGGTGCGGGCGAGGCCTTCGTCGAGGTCGACCTTCGGCACCCAGCCCGTCGCTTCACGGATCGCGTCGGTGCGCGGCCATCGCGCCCTCACGTCCTGTCCGGGGTGGGGTACGAACTCGATGCCCGCCTCATTTCCTGCCGCGGCGTTGATGCGCTCCGCGAGGTCCTTGGTGGCGACCAGCGTGTCGGGCTTGCCGACGTTGTAGGTGCGACCCCAGGCCGACTTCGTGGCCGCGAGGGCGAGGATGGCGTCGACGAAGTCGTCCACATAGATCCAGGCGCGCGTGGGCGACCCGTCCCCGGTGACCTTCAGCTGCTCGCCGCGGACGGCCAGGGACGCGAAGTTGCGCACGGCGCCCTCCCCCATCTGGCCCGGGCCGTAGACGTTGAAGGGCCTCACGGAGACGACGTCGAGGCCGGTCGTGCGCGCCGTGGCGAAGACCAGGTGCTCGGCGAAGAGCTTGCTGCACGCGTACGTCCACCGCGGGTCCGACGTGGGTCCGATCGGCGTGGGACCGGCCTCGTCGGCGCCCTCGGCGTCGCGGCCGTAGGTCTCGGAGGTGGACACGTTGACGAAGAGCGCGGGCGGGTCGTCCTCGATCGCGGCGAGCAGGCGGGCGGTGCCGAGGCCGTTGACCTCCATCACCTTGCGGGGGACGCGGTAGTAGGTGGAGACGCCCGCGAGCGCCGCGAAGTGCACGACGGCGGAGCAGGACCCGATGTCCGGGAGCCAGTCTTGGGGACGGCGGACGTCGCCCTTCACGAAGCGGAGGTTGTCCGGCGGCGCGATCCCGAGGGCGCCGTAGCAGTCGCGGGTGCCGTCGTCGACGCAGACGACCTCCCCGCCGGGGGGCGCCTGGGACGCGAGGCGGAGCGCGAAGTGGGAGCCGAGGAAGCCCCGGCCGCCGGTGACGAGGACGGGGCGACCCCCGTCGAACCACGGGGACGTCAACCGCCCACTTCCCGCAGACCGCTGCCTTCGGGCATGCCGACGGGCTCGGCCTTGGTGCGACGCTCCCACCCGCGTACCCGACGCGACCAGTTCTGGGCCAGCCCGCCCACGCCGATGACGACGCCCACGGGGATCAGCGCCGCGGCCAGCGCGTAGCGGCCGACGAAGCGGACCTTGGATTTGGTTTCGTCCTGCATGGCGCGGAGGATAGCGTGGAGGCCTGCGGCTCGCCCCCCCCGCTCAGGGGGCCCACATCGCGAGCTGGGGGCGCGTGATGAGACCGACGTGCGTCTTCTCGATGGTGCCGTCCGGGTTCACCAGCAGCGACGTGGGCAGGACCTTCACGCCGTACTCGCGCTTCACCTTCGCCGTGCCTCGCACGACCGGGTAGCGGATGCCCAGGCGCTCGGCGTGCTCCGCCACCGCGTCCAGGTTCCCGGACTCCACCGCGATGCCGAGGACCGCGACCTCCGGGTGCTTCTTCGCGAACCGGTTCAGGGTGGGGATCTCGGCCTTGCAGGGGCCGCACCACTCGGCCCAGAAGTTCAGGATCACGGGCTCGCCCGCGAAGTCGGCCAGGGCCACGGACTCGCCGGTGGTGGAGATCAGCTCGAACGCGGGCGCAGCGCCGTCCTCCCCCACCTGCACCTTCGGCGCGCGCAGCTGCTGAATCACCCCGTACACGAGCAGCGCCGCGATGAGCGGCAGCACCCAGTGGAAGAAGAGGTTCTTGAGGTAGTCCATGGCCGGGAGAGTAGGTCGGGCCTCCGCCCGCGCTAGAGGATGGCCTTGCCGAAGAGGGACTCGAGGAGCTCGACGGCGAGCTCGCCCGTCTCGTTCTCGCGGTCGAGGATCGGGTTGAGCTCCACGACGTCCACCGAGCACACGCGGCCGGTGTCGGCGAGCAGCTCCATCACGAGGTGGGCCTCGCGATAGTTCGGTCCGCCGCGCACGCGGGTGCCGACGCCGGGGGCGATGGACGGGTCCAGGAAGTCGACGTCGAAGGACACGTGCAGGCGGTCGCACCGATGGAGCAGCGCGTCGATCGCTTCGCGCAGGACCTCGCGGATGCCGCGCTCGTCCACGTCCCTCATGGTGAACGCGTGCACGCCCGTGGCGCGGATGGTCGCGGCCTCTCCCTCGTCGATGGCGCGGACGCCGATGAGGGCGACGTCCTCGGGTTCCAGCGCCCTCGCGCGGGGCGAGAAGCCCGTCATGCTGGGGGGGCCGTCGCCGAGCAGGCAGGCCAGGGGCATGCCGTGCACGTTCCCGGACCCGGTGGTGCGCGGGGTGTTCATGTCCCCGTGCGCGTCGAGCCAGACCACTCCGAGCCGCCCGCCCTCGACCCGGGCGACGTCCGCCACAGCCGCGACCGACCCCGCCGCGAGGCTGTGATCGCCCCCGAGGACCACCGGGATGCCGCCGTCGGCGCAGGCCGCGTGGACGGCGTCGTAGGCGCGCTTGCACACGTCCCCGATCGCCTCTGCGTAGCGCTGGGAGCGGTCGCCGAGGTCGAGCGTCTCGCGCTGGGGGACCTCGACGTTTCCGCGGTCCTCCACCGGGCGTCCGAGGGCGCCGAGGCGCTCCGCGATCCCGGCGATGCGCAGGGCGGAGGGGCCCATGTCCACGCCGCGACGCCCGGCGCCCAGGTCGAGGGGCACCCCCACCAGGCAGAGCGGGGCGTCAGGGCGCAGATCGGGGGCGCGGCTCATTCCGACGGAGGCGCGCCGGCCGCCCGCCAGACCTCGACGGCGAGGCGACGATGGGCGACGGCGGCGTCGATCTGGCGCGCGGGCGGGAAGACCACGGGGACGCCGGGCGCGACGCTGAAGCCCGTGGAGGCGAGCCCCTCGTCCAGGTCCCGGCCCGCGGGGTTGGCGAAGGACACGATCTCGGCGTGCAGGGTGAGCTCCAGGGCCTGGCCCGCGGGCAGGACCTGATCGAGCAACGCCGAGCCCACCACGGCCCCGGGAGACGCGAGCACGCGGAAGTCGACGCGATCGGTGACGCGCACGTTCCGGGTCGTCGCCACGGGGGGCTCGCCGCCCGCGGGGAGGGTCTGCAGCGTGAACAGGTCCGCCCCGGGACCCTCCAGAGAGAGGTTCACGACCACCGGCGCCGGGAGCGAGACGTAGTCCGTGGTGCGGACCGTGAAGCTCCCGCTCGCGACGATGTTGAACGCCTTGCCGCTCTCGTCCAGCGGGAGCTGCACCGAGTCGGTGGTGAGGCGGAGATCGGTGTGCAGCCCGAGGGGATTCACGGCGACGCGCTCGGCCCGGAACAGCGCCCGAGCCCCGCCCGACGCGGCGGCCCCTTGCACGCGGTGCACGCGAAAGAAGCCGTTGTGGGACGGGGCGACGGTGGCCGACGCGGGGCCCTCGAGCGCCGGGCCCGTGCCCTGGTCGTCGACCTCACCCACGGGACGCAGCACCCAGTCCTCCCCGGGCTCGGCGCTCCCCACCGCCACCAGGAACACGCTGCGCGGGGCCACGCGCTCGGGCCACTGGACCACCCCGACCTCCTCCGAGGGGCGCGGGAGCCCGTCCTCGTCGACCCCGTCCGGGAGGGGCTGGAGCACGCCCAACTGCACGCCCGCCGACGCCTCCAGGGCCTCGACCTCGGCGCCCGTCCAGAGGCCGTGGTGGTACTGCTCGAAGTGCTCCGCGAGGGCCCGCCACGCCGCGTCCGTGAGGCGCTCGCCGGGGTACCAGGGCGGGCCGGGGTCGGCGTGGGGGTTGTCCGGGGCCGTCTTCGCGGCGGCGCGCCAGGAGCAGCTCAGGTCCTGGGCGAGCGCGGCGGCCGGAGTCAGGCACACGGCAGCGACGAACACGGAGACGGCGCGCAGAATCATGGCCGGAATCTACCTCAGGGGACGAAGTCGAGCAGGACCGTGACTCCGTCCTCCACCGCGCGGGTGCGGTACAGGCGGCCGGTGGGCGCCCCGGCCTCGTCGAGCAGCTCCACGTCGATCGGCCCCGCGGGCAGCCCGGCGACGAGGAACTCCCCGGTCGCGTCGACCCCCGCCTCGGCCACCACGGCGCCGTCCACGCGGTAGAAGACCTCGGCCCCGACGCCCGCAGCGTCCACCACGCGGAACCGCTCCCCGACCAGCACCTCGGAGGCCAGGATACGCGCCCGCAGCGCGCCGCCCTGGTCGGGCACGTCGGGGTCGGGATCGACGTACGTCGCCCCCGCGTCGTTCATCGCCGCGAGGTCCTCGAGCAGCGCCGCGGCCGTCCCCAGCACGAACACGCCGTCGTCCACGAACAGGTCGTTGGAGGCGCTGCGGCCGGAGCGGACCGTCGACACGTGGTCCGACGCGATCGCCTCGCCCGCCTCGTCCACCGCCTCCGGAGGCCCGAACTCGAGGTGGACGGCCGTGTCGAGGGGCAGGTTGGAGACGCGATAGAAGCCGGGCGCGCTCTCGAAGGGCTCTCCGCCTTCGTCGAGCAGCGCGCCTTCGTCGTCGAAGGCGGACAGCGTGGCGCCGGGGATCGGGAGGGCGTCCTCGGCGGGCGTCTCCGTGTCGAACAACCAGCCCTGGACCCGCACGTCGGTCTCGGGCCCGCTCACGGTGCAGCCGGAGAAGACGCCGAGGACGAGGGTCGCCACGGCCAGGGGGCGCAGCACGGACTCGAGGAAGTCCCGCGCCTTGCGCCGTCGGCCGACGTGCTCGTCCATGTACCGCGACATCGCGTCCTCCGCGGGGGCCTCGTCGGCGCCCCAGGCGACGGCGACCTGCTCGGCGAGGGGGCGGTGCAGCGCCTCGTGCAGCCGGCGGAGGGTCGACGCCGCCACGGACCGCGCGGCCGGGTCGAGATCGCGGCACGTCCCCACGAGGGCCCCGCCGTGGGTCGGTGACCACGCCGCCGGGCCGTCGTCGATCGAGGCCGCGCAGGCAGCGCAGCGGATGAGGGAGGGGCGCACGCCCAGAACATGGGCGAGCTTGAGCTCGAAGGCTCGGGCCCAGCCCCGCCCGCCCACGGCGGCCTCGCCGGGCACGTCGAGGGAGCCGAACGCGGCGACGGCGAGGCGCATCAGCTCCCCCGAGGCCTGGCCCTCGGGCGCCGCCTGGTGGAGCAGCTCGGCCGCCCGCCCCGCGAGGGCGAGGCGCAGGACGTCTTCCCGAATCCCCGGGTAGGCGTCCACCACCGCGGCGGCGGTCATGCGGGTGCTTCTTCGCGAGTCGTCGAGGTCCGCGTCGACCAACGTGTACAGGTCCACGCCCCCGAACCGCTTGCGCGACCTCCGCGCCGAGGGCACCCGCACCTCCACCCGCCCGCGCTCGGCCGTGAGGACGGACAGGATCCGGTCCGCCTCCCCCACGTCGACCCGTCGCAGAACCACGGCCCTCGTGGGCTTCATAGCCCCAACCAGAGGCTGGCGAGGACGAAGTAGATGAGGACGCCGAGGAGGTCGATGCCGGTGGTGAGGATGGGGCCCGTCGCCACGGCCGGGTCGATGCCCAGGCGGTCCGACAGCATCGGCACCGTGGTCCCGAGCGTCGCGCCCAGGATCATCACGGCGAGGATCGAGTTGCAGACGGCGGCGCCCAGGCGCAGGTCCGCGTTGCCCATGCCGAACGCGGCGGCCCCCACGAGCAGCGAGCAGACGGTCGCGATGATGAAGGACACCTTGATCTCGGACCACAGCGCGAAGAGCACCCGCGACGGGTCCAGCTGGCCCATGGCGAGGCTGCGCACGACGATCGTCGAGGACTGCACGCCGACGTTGCCGCCCAGGCCCATGACGATCGGGATGAAGGCAGCGAGGATGGCCACCTCCGCCAGCTTCGCCTCGAAGCCCGTGATGAGCACCGCCGCCCCCAGCCCGCCGCCGAGGCTGGCCATCAACCAAGGCAGCCGCGTGCGGACGGAGCGCAGGGTCCCGCGACCGACGGCGAGGTCTTCGTCGCCGACGCCCGCCATGAGCATCATGTCCTCGGTCGCCTCGTCCCGGAGGACGTCGATGACGTCGTCCACCGTGATGACGCCCACGAGCTTGTTGAACTCGTCCGCCACCGGGAGCGCGAGCAGGTCGTACCGCGCGACGATCTGGGCGACCTCCTCCTGGTCCATCGTGACGGGGACGGAGATGACGTCGCTGTTCATCAGGTCCTTGAGCTGCATCGCGGGGGGGACCGTGAGCAGCTGCCGCAGGGACAGGACGCCGACGAGGGTGCCCTCTTCGTTGATGCAGTAGACGTAGAAGACGATCTCCGCGGAGTCCGCCTCCTGGAGCGCCACGATCGCCTCTCGGGCCGTCAGCTCCTTGTCCAGCGCGAAGACCTCCGGGGACATGATCCCGCCGGCGGTGTCCTCGCCGTACTGCATGAGCTCTTCGAGGTCGTGGGACTCCTCGTCGGCGAGGGCCTCGAGGATCGCGGCGCTGAGCTCGTCCGGCAGCGTCGCGAGGAGGTCGGCGGCGTCGTCCGGGGGGATGTGCGAGAAGAGCGGGAGGAGCTGCTCGACGGACAGGCCCTCGACCAGGTCCGGCACGAGCACGGGGTCGTAGGCGTTGAGCACCTCGGCGGCGCGCTCCGGGTCCTGCAGCAGCCCGGTGAAGATGATCCGCGCCTCGCGACGCATCAGCTCGGCCAGCGCCCCGGCGACGTCCTCGCTGCGTGTCTTCTCGAGGGTGCGGCGGAGGTGTGCGTCGGCCCCGCGCCGCACGAAGCGGCGGAGGGTGTCGACCAGCAGCTGGTGACGATCCTTCGGCATCCCGGCCGGATGTTACGCGGCCGGAGTCCCGGGGCGCGCGGAGGAGGCGTTAGAGTCCCGCGCCATGCACGCAGTCACCGCCGCGATCGCCGCCCCCTATTTCCGCCTGGGCGCACTGGAGATCGGGCCGATGACGTTCCAGGGCTTCGGGCTCCTGGTCGGCGTGGGCTTCATCGTCGGCTGGCTCATCGCCCGCCACTTCGGGGCGAAGCGCGAGTTCGACCCTGATCTGTACGACATCGCCCTGCTGGTCATCGCGCCCTCCGCGCTCGTGTTCGGCCACCTCGGGCAGGCGCTCTACCACCCCGAGAAGGTCCTCGAAGATCCCCTCTACCTGCTGCGTGTCACCGACGGGATCGCCTCCTACGGGGGCTTCTTCGGGTGCGCCGCCGCCGCCTGGGTCTTCGCCCGCTGGAAGGGCCTCCCGTTCGTGCGCTTCGGCGTCCCCCTCATCCTCGGCACCGTCGTCGGGTTCGGGATCGGACGCCTCGGGTGCTTCGGCGTGCACGACCACGTGGGGGTGCTGGTCAGCGAGGGCCCCGCGGTGGCTCGATCCCTCATCGGGTGGGCGGCCGTCGAGTTCCCCGCCGACGACGCCACGATCAAGGCTCTGGGGGCCACGCCGGGCCTGCGCTACGATCTGGGCCTCGTGGACGCCGCGGTCATGGTGATCCTCGCGGTCGGCGGCTGGGCGCTGATCCGCCGCCCCGAGCGCGACGGCGTCTTCCTCGCGTTCGTGTGCTGCGGGTACGGGCTGCTCCGCCTGGCCCAGGAGCCCCTGCGGATAGGGGACACCCGGTTCTCGCTCCTGGGGCTCGACTGGACCCCGGCGCAGTACTCGTCGGTCGTGCTGATCGCGCTCGGCGTGTACGCGTGGGCGGTCCTTCGAAGGGGCTCTACAGCCCGCTGACGCGGTCGCACTCCAGCTCGCCCAGGTACTCGCCCGCCTTGTCCTTCATCTCTCCGAAGGGGTGGGCTTCGTGCACCGTGCCGAGGTGCCCGCACGCGTCGCTCACGAAGTCGAGGCGCATCTCGAGGACGCCCAGCGCGTAGAGGCCCTTGAGGTCGCCCGGATCGCAGACGACGGCCTTGCGATAGCGGTCCAGCGCCTTGTTGAGCTTGCCCTCGGCCTCGTCCACGGAGCCGAGGTTCCGGTGCGCGGGGCAGAAGTCGGGGTACTGGCGAAGGATCTGCTCGTACAGCTTCCGGGACTTCGGGAAGTCGCCCTTGTTGAAGTAGGCCCAGCCGAGGTTGTGCAGCGTGCGCAGCGGCTCGCGGTACTCGGGGTTGGCCCGCGCCTTCTCGAGCACGTCGACGGCGTCGTCCCAGCGCTCCGTCTGCAGGTAGAGGGCGCCGAGGTTGGTCTGCGCCTGCGCGTACTCCGGGTCGATCTCGAGGGCCTCCTTGAAGGCCTCCTCGGCCTCGGCGTGCATCTCGCGACCGAAGTAGGCGAGCCCCAGCGAGTGCCAGTGCTTCTTCTCCCACTTGTTCTTCTTCACCGACTGGCGGAGCTCGGAGATGGCCCCGGGCCAGTTGCCCTCGTTGATGTACGCGACCCCCATCTTGTGGTGGCCGTCGGCCTCGCCCACCACCTTGGGCGTGAGGCACCCGGTGGTCAGGAGGAGGGAGCAGAGGAGGAGCAGCGTGCGCATGTACAGCATCCGATTCTCACCCGGGCGTGGGGGGCCTAGGCGAAGTATTTGCCGATGATAGGCGCAAGAGCGTCGAGGCGGTCCTTCGGAATGAGCTCGGGGCGCGTCATCACCGCGAACTGGGAGGCGCCGTCGACGAGCGGGTCCACGCCGTCGGGGATGTTCGCGGCGGCCTCGACGATGATCCGGCGCGCCATCGCCACGTTGGCGCGGACGGTCTCGAGCACGGCCGCGACGGTCACGTCGTCGTGGCCCTCGTGCCAGCAGTCGTAGTCGGTGGACAGCGCGATGGTCGCGTAAGCGATCTCGGCCTCCCGGGCGAGCTTCGCCTCGGGGAGGTTCGTCATGCCGATGACCGACGCGCCCCAGGACCGGTAGAGCTGCGACTCGGCGCGGGTGGAGAAGGCCGGTCCCTCCATGCACACGTACGTGCCGCCGACGTGCGTCGTGGCTCCCGCCTCCTTCGCGGCCGCCGCCAGCACCTCCGCCAGCACCGGCGAGACGGGGTCGCCGAACGCGACGTGGCCGACGATCCCTTCGCCGAAGAACGTCGACGGGCGGTTCTTCGTGCGGTCGATGAACTGGTCGATGATCACCACGTGCCCGGGGACGATCTCCTCCTTGAGGGAGCCGACCGCCGACACGGAGATGCACCACGTGGCGCCGAGGCTCTTGAGCGCCCAGATGTTCGCGCGGTACGGCACCTCGCTGGGGGTCAGCGTGTGGCCGCGGCCGTGGCGGGGGATGAAGAGGAGGCGGACGTCGCCGAGCGTGCCCGCGACGATGGGGGCGCTGGGGGCGCCGAACGGGGTGTCGACGACGATCTCCTCGACGTCCTGGAGTCCGTCGATGTCGTAGAGGCCGCTGCCTCCGATCACTCCGGCGATCTTGGTGGTCACGCGGTCGTCTCCTCGGCCTGCTCGGCCCTGGCCCGCTTCGCTTTGCGCGGGTGTTGCTGCTCGTACCCGCCCAGCTGCCCGCACGCGGCGGCGATGTCGCCCCCGCGGTTGAGGCGCACCACCGTGTGGACCCCGTGGCTCATCAGCGCCTCCTGGTAGGCGAGGATGTCGCGGTCGTCCGGTCGCTGGTACTGGGTGAACGGGTTGTCGTTGTACGGGATCAGGTTGACCTTCGCCTTGACGCCCCGCAGCAGCTTCGCGAGCCGGTGGGCGTCGTCCACGTCGTCGTTCACCCCGCGCAGCAGGATGTACTCGATGGTGATCGCCTTGCGGTGAGGCAACGGGAAGGCCTTGAGGGCGGCGATGAGGTCGTGGATGGAGTACTTGTCGTTGACCGGCATCAGGGCCGAGCGGTTCTCTTCGGTCGAGCCGTGCAGGGACACCGCGAGGTTGATGCGCGAGCGCTCGCCCAGCTTCTTGATCTGGGGCACGAGGCCGACGGTCGACAGCGTGATCCGGCGGTGGGACAGGCCGAGCCCGTCGGGCTGCTGGGCCGTCTCCATCGACTCCACGACGTTGTCTAGGTTGAGCAGCGGCTCGCCCATGCCCATGAGAACGATGTTCGTGATCGGCTTGTCGGGCGCGTACTCCTGGGCCTGCACGATCTGGCCGAGGATCTCCGCCTTCGTGAGGTTGCGCGTGAAGCCGCCCTTGGCCGTCACGCAGAAGTCGCAGCCCAGGTTGCAGCCGACCTGGCTCGAGATGCACAACGTGAGGCGCTTCTGCTCGGGGATGAGGACCGACTCGATCTGCAGCCCGTCGTGCAGGCCCCACAGGAACTTGATCGTGCCGTCGGCCGACCGGGGAGAGGCCCGGACGTCGAACCGGCTGATCTTCGCGACCTCCTTCAAGCGCGCCCGCAGCCCCTTGGCCACGTTCGTCATCGCGTCGAAGTCGGTGACGCGCTTCTGATAGATCCACTTGAAGAGCTGCCGACCGCGGAACTTCCTGCAGTCCAACACCTCCACCGCGAACGTCTCCAGCTCGGCCATGGACATGCCCATGAGCTCGATCCGGGGATCGGTTTCGGTGAGGACGGGGAGGCCCACGGTCTACAGCTCCTCGCGCACGGGCTCGAGCTCCTGGGTGACGGCGAGCGCCGGCGTGCCAAGGTCGCCGCCCCGCTCGGGCTGGACGATGCCCGAAGACATGAGCGCCTTGAAGGCCTCTTCCACCGTCATGTCGAGCACCTTCACCTCGTGCTCGGGGAACATCACGAAGAATCCCGAGGTCGGGTTCGGCGTCGTGGGGACGAAGACGGAGATCAGCGGCGCACCCACCGCGTCCTCGACGCCGGGCCAGGCCCGCGCGGTCACGAACCCGAGGCAGTAGACGCCCTTCCGCGGGAACTCGACCAGCACGACCTTCTGGAACGACTGAGCGCGGTCGGAGAAGACCTGCTCCAGCAGCTGACGGACGGCGAAGTAGACCGTGCCCAGCAGCGGCACCTCGCGCAGCGTCGCCTCGACCCACGTCACGACCTTGCGGCCGACGAACCCGCGGGCCACCGAGCCGATCAGCAGCACCACGAGGATCGTGAGCACGAACCCGAGGCCGGGCGTCTCGAGGACCCGGATCTGCGCGGGGGCCCAGGGGGGCGTCCACGTCAGCTCGCGGATCGACTGCGGGACCAGGCCGAGCACGCCGTCCACCTCGAGGACGATCCGGTTGAAGATCCAGAAGACGATGGCGAGGGGGGCGACGACGATGATCCCCGCCACGAGGGAGTCGCGCACCCGCGTGCGGAACGACTTCTTCTCGGGAGTCACGTCCACCGCGGGGACGCCGGTAATGCTGCTCATGAGGAGGCCTCCCGACGTCCGGGGGTGGACATCGAGTACCGGGTACGCGGCCAGCCCGGCTCGGATTGCACGTCGATCGTGACGCCCAGACCCCGCTGCAGGGTGGTGATCGCGGCGGCCTCCTGAGTGGTGAGCCGGTTCGCGACCTCGGGGGCGCAGCGGACCCGCAGCACGCCGCCCGCGTGGCTCCCGCCGGTGGTCCCGATCTCGCGCAGCACCTCGTAGGCGACGGTCTCGATGGACTTGACCCGACCGGTGCCCGCGCACGCGTCGCAGGCGCTGAGCAGGTAGCGGCCGAGGTCCTCCCGCACCCGTCGCCGGGTCATCTCCACGAGCCCGAACTCCGAGATGGGCAGCACCTGGGTGCGAGCCCGGTCGCCCTCCAGCGCGGTGACGAGCTCCTGGTAGACGCGCTCGCGGTTGTCGAGCTGCTCCATGTCGATGAAGTCGATGACGATCAGGCCGCCGATGTCGCGCACGCGGAGGGCGTCGACGACCACGCGCGCCGCCTCCAGGTTCACCCGCAGCGTCGTGGCCTCGAGGTCCCGGGAGCCGACGTAGCGGCCGCTGTTCACGTCGATCGCGGTCAGCGCCTCGGTGCTGTCGATGACGATGTGGCCGCCCGACGGCAGCGGGACCTTGCGCTCCAGCGCCTGACGCAGCCGATTCTCGACCCCCGTCGACTGGAAGAGCGGATCCGCGCCGTCCCAGTACTCGAGCCGGTCGCGGTAGCGGGGCAGGAAGCGGTCGAGCAGCGTCGCGACGCGCTGGTGGTCGGTGGGGTGGTCGACGACGATCCGGGCCACGCGGTCGGACATCAGGTCCCGCACCGAGCGGAGGCAGAGATCGAGGTCCTCGTGGATGAGGGCCGGCGCCTTGGTGCTGCGGGTGCGCGCCTCGATGCCTCGGTGCAGCTCGCGGAGGTATTGCACGTCCGCGGCGAGCTCCTCGCGGGTCCTGCCCTCGCAGGCCGTCCGCACGATGAAGCCCTCGCCGGGCGCGCGCAGCTCCTCGACGAGGGTGCGCAGGCGCTCGCGCTCGTCCTCATCGGTGATGCGGCGGGACACCCCCACGTGATCGGCGTGGGCGAGGTGGACGAGGAAGCGTCCCGGCAGGGACAGCTGCGTGGTGACGCGCGCGCCCTTGGTGCCCATCGCCGCCTTGCTCACCTGCACCACGACCTCCTGGCCGGTGCGCAGGAGCTGCTCGATGCGCTGGGGCGCGCGGGATCGCGGGAGGGGCGCGTCGGCGACGGTCGGGCCGCCCGCCAGCGCGGGCTCGGTCGTGGGGTCCGGCGGCTCGGGCAGGAACGTCGGCCGCTGCATCGGCACCACGCCCACCGTCTCCTCGGCGTCGGGATCGGCCTCGGGTTCGGGGGCCCGGAAGGGCTCGAACCGGTCCGTCTCGGGCTCCTTCGGGGTGACGATGTCGCCCACGTAGAGGAACACCGAGCGCTCGGCGCCGACGTCCAGGAAGGCCGCCTGCATGCCCGGCAGGACCCTGACCACGCGCCCGACGTACACGTTCCCGACCACGCCGCGGTCCCGCGCCCGCTCGATGTAGAAGGCGTGCACTCGGCCGTCTTCGAGCAGCGCGACGCGGGTCTCGCCGGCGGTCCGGTTCAGGAGCAGGGCGTCCTTCACGCTCGCACCTCCGCGACGGGACGGGGCGGCGACGGGCGCGGGCTGCGGAGGCGGATGGCGGCGCGCTCCAGGGTGGCCCCGGGGGCCGACAGCGCCTCGTCGCCGAAGATCCCGGCGACGACGGCCCGGATGCGGGCCCCGGCGCCGTGGGCCGCGACCTCGACGCGCGCCGACTCGCCCTCGCAGGACAGGTGCTGCACCACGTCGTGCAGGTCGACCGTGCGCCGGGTCTCCTTGCCCTTCTTCTTCTTCACGACCTCGATGATGCCGGTTTCGCCGCGCTCGAAAGCGGCGATGCGGTCCGCGGTCCAGCCGGTCGGCGTCGTGGTGCCGGGGTGGAAGACGTACACCGACGCCTCCATCGCCTCCTGCAGGCTCGGGCCCTGCACGGGCACCTCGGTCACCTCGAGGATGGGCAGGTCGTCGGGCATCGCCGCGGCGAGCGCCGCCCCGAACGCGGGCACGTCCACGGGCCGGTGGAGCTCCACCTCCATCAGCTCCCCGCGCGACGCGCACCCCGACGGCAGCGGCGGCACGAAGCTCACGCGCATCTGGGGGTGGAAGCCCTGGGACCAGATCACCGGCGCGCCCGCCCGCTTGAGCGCGCGACGGAAGACGTTCATGAGGTCGAGGTGGCCAAGGTGGACGAGCGGTCCGCGCTTGCCGAACCGCACGCGGGCGCGCACCCGCCACTCCACCGGGAGCCGCGTATCGAACACCGTGCGCCAGTCGGGCGGCCCCTCGCGGGAGTCGCGCTGCTGGGCGATCTGCGACGGGCTGAGCGGCACGCCTCGGCTGTCCACCTGCCGCACCGGCTTCTCCGAGGGGGCCTTCGCCTCGAAGTCGGCGCGCGAGTGCCGGGCCCCCGCCGATCCGGGGGCCATCCCCTGGGGCGGCACCGCGTCCACGACGTTGTTCCCCTTCTTCGCGGGCGGCCGCGGCATGGCCACGAACTGGGGGTCGAGCCGCTTGCGGGCGATGCCGTACCGCTTGCGGATCCGGGGGACGGCGGGCGGGGACGGCACGTCCTCGCGGTACACGCGGTTGGCCACGACGACGTGATCGCACACGCCGCAGTCGTAGCAGGGCTCGGTGGTGCAGTCGGGGACGAAGCCGGCCTCGAGGGCGTCCATCCAGTCCTCCCACAGCCACTCCGGCTTCATGCCGATGTCGATGTGGGACCAGGGCAGCACCTCGTGGCCGTCGCGACGCCGCCGGTTGTAGAAGTTCGGATCGACGCCCGTCTCCTCGAACGCCTGCTCCCAGGCCTCCACCCGCAGCTCCTCCTGCCAGCCATCGAGCCTCGCGCCCAGCTCGTAGGCGCGCAGGAGCGCATCCGCGGTGCGGCGGTCCCCTCGGGAGAAGACGCCCTCCATCACCGACGACAGCGACGAGTGGTACCGGAACCCGAGCTTCGCGGCCCGCAGCCCGGCCCGCAGGTACTCCTGCTTCTCTCGGATCTCCTCGAGCGTGACCTGCGGCGCCCACTGGAACGGCGTGTGCGACTTCGGCACGAAGCTGGACACGGAGACCGTGATGTTCGCCCCCCGGTTGTGGCGGCGCGCCCGGCGCCGACAGCGGGCGGCGAGGTCGATGATCGCCTGCAGGTCCTCGGTCTGCTCCGTGGGGAGCCCGAGCATGAAGTAGAACTTCAGGCTGCTCCAGCCGCGCTTGAACACCTCCTCGACCATGTCGACCAGCACGTCTTCGTCGATCACCTTGTTGATGACCCCGCGCATGCGGTCCGAGCCGGCCTCGGGGGCGACGGTGAACGACGTCTTCCGGACCCGCCCGACCTGCTCCATGATGCCGGGCGTCAGCGTCTCCAGGCGCATCGACGGGAGCGAGATCGCGGACCGGTCGTCCTCGTGCTCGTCCATCAGCGTCGTGAGCAGCGGCTCCATGCAGTTGTAGTCGCCCGCGGACAGGGACAGCAGGCTGTACTCCTCCTGGCCGGTGCCCCGCAGGCCCTCCCGCACGAGCTCGCGCACCCGGTCGGGGCTGCGCTGACGCTCGGGACGGTAGATGTAGCCCGCCTGGCAGAAGCGGCAGCCGCGCATGCACCCGCGCTGGATCTCGACGCCGACGCGGTCGTGCACCACCTGCATGAACGGGACCGGCGACGCCGTCGGGTACGGCGCCGCGTCGAGGTCCGTGACGATCGCCTTGAGCACGCGGGCGGGCAGGCCCGACGCGGGCGTGATGTCGGCCACGGTCCCGTCGTCGTTGTAGGACGGCGTGTAGAGCGACGGCACGTAGACGCCGGGCACGTCCGTGAGCGCCCGCAGCAGCTGGTCCCGGGGCGCCCTGGAGCGCTTCCACTCGGCGTGCGTCTCCACGACGCGCGCGATCGTCTCCTCGCCGTCGCCGAGGCAGACGGCGTCCAGGAACGGCGCGAGCGGCTCGGGGTTGAAGGCGCAGGGTCCGCCCGCGATGACGAGCGGGTGCTCGGGGGCGCGGTCGGCGGACCGGAGGGGGATCCCGCCGAGGTCGAGCACCTGGAGCAGGTTGGTGTAGGAGAGCTCGTACTGGAGCGTGAAGCCGAGCACGTCCAGCTGCGCGAGGGGCACGCGGTTCTCGAGCGTGGTCAGGGGCCGACCCGCGGCGCGGAGCTTCTCCTCCATGTCGCGCGCCACCGCGTACACGCGCTCGCCCGCCCACTCGGGGCGCCGGTTGACCACGTCGTAGAGGATCTTCAGGCCGATGTGGCTCATCCCGATCTCGTAGAGATCCGGGTAGCAGAGCCCCACCACGGACTCCACCTCGTCGAGGTTCTTGCGCACCTGGCCGACCTCGCCGCCCAGGTAGCGGGCGGGCTTGGAGACCGAGCGGAGGGTGTCGTCGTCGAGGGGGGGCGCGCCGAGGCGGCGGCCGAAGGCCGGGGTGTGGCTCACGTCGGGATGCTCCAGTCGAAGCCGTCGCGTCAATCGCTGCTGATCCGAGTCGACTCCCTCCCGAACGTCGAGGAGGCGACCGGATCGACGGAGCCGAGGTCGCCGAAGGTATGGGGCCCGTGGTTCGAAGTCAAGGCGCGAGCGCGGGCGGCTCGCCGACGCGGACCTCCAGGAATCGGAGCGGGCCTGCGACGCGGTGGGACAGCCCGGGCGGGACCTTGAAGAAGTGACCGGGCCGCAGCGGCAGCGTCGTGTCCTCGAAGGACAGCGTCCCCTCCCCCTCCACGACGAAGCCGAGGCGCTCGCGATCCGCCGCCCCCGCGGTCTCGTCGGGGCCCGCCCAGGCCACGGACCAGCCCTCGAACATGGGCGGCACCACGTCGCGCACGGGCACCGAGGGCTTCCCCTCCATGACTTCGTCCGCCAGGAGGTACCAGTTCTGGCCGAACTCCGGCCGCTGCACGACGACCGTCGCCAGGGTCTCGGGCCCCCGATTGCGCACCTGGTGGGCCGACCCGGGCGCGGAGTACACGGCGTCGCCGAAGCCCAGCGTCCAGGTCTCCGTGCGGCGCTCGTCGGCCACCCAGACCGTCTCCCACTCCCCCGCCCCGCCCATCACGAGCGCCAGCTCCTCGTTGTCGGGGTGGCGATGCAGGGGGACGAGCTGGCCCGGCGGGATGACGTGGACGTGGACCGACCAGGCCTCCGTCGCGCGGAGATCGAAGCTCCAGTCGGCCTTGTACCGAGCCCGGCCCTCCGCGACGGCGTCGGGGATCGACAGGTGCAGGACCGGGGGGCGGGCCGGCGTCGGCGCGACCGCCTCCCCGTCGGGAGCGCCGTGGGGACCGCCGTCGGGAGCGCCGGCGGGAGGCGACGTCGGGGCCGTCGGGCTCGAGCACCCGACGGAGAGGAGGACGGCGAGCAGGACGCGGCGCACCACGCGTCCAGTGTACGGTCGGGGCGTGCCCGCGTCGTCCGTCCGGCTGCTGCTGATCGCGCTCCTCGCCCTCGCCGCGGGCCTTCGGCTCTCCGGCTTGGCGACCATGCCCGGCTTCAACGGCGACGAAGGCTACGAGGCCTACTACGCCTGGCAGGTCGGCGAGCACCTGCACCTGCGCCTCAACCCCGTCCGGCCCTACCTCGGCCCCTACTTCCTGTGGCTCGTGGGCCCGGCCATCGCCGTGGCGGGCGAGGTCACTCCGTTCGTGGTCCGCGTCGTGCCCGCGCTGGGGGGCGTGCTCGGGGTGTGGATCGCGTGGCGGATCGGGCGACGTTGGCGGGACGAGACCCTCGGGCTCACCCTCGCCGCGCTCTTCGCCGCGTCGGCCTGGGCCGTGTCGTTCCAGCGCGTCGCGCTCAGCGTGATGATGCTCCCGGTGCTGACCCTCGCGGGCGTCGGCCTGCTGCTGCGGGTGTGGGACGCCGCCACCCCCCGGGCCGCCCTCGCCCTGGGCGCCGTGCTCGGCGCCGCGGCCGCGTTCCACCCCCAGGGGCTCCTCCTGCTGCCGGTGGCGGTCGTGGCCTCGATCGTCTCCCCGGAGGGTCGCCGGGCCCTCACCCCGCGGCTGGTGGGCGCCGTCGCCCTGGGCTTCGCGGCCACCGCCTGGGTCGTGTGGGCGATGGTCCTCGACCAGGTGGGGCTCGGCCCCGGCATCGACTACTCGGGGACGCTGGTCACTCCCGACCGCGCCCGACCGCTCCTCGAACGGCTGCCCGCCTCGATCCCGATCGTGCTCGACGGCCTCGCGGGCCCCCGGGTGCTGCGGTGGTTCACCGGCGTGGTCCCCGGCGACCTCGCCCTCGCGTGGCCCGTCCGCGTCGCCGCCGCCGCCGCGCTGGCCCTGGGCGCCGTGCGCGCCTTCCGGCCCGGCGAGGGCACGGCGCGAGCCCTCTTCGCCGCCTTCGTCACCGCCTGGTTCTTCACGGCCGCGCGCGCCACGGACTTCGATCTCGCCGTCGTCAGCCGGGAGCGGTACCTCCTGGTCGCGCTCACCCTCGGGACGCTGGTGGCGGGCCACGGCCTCGCCTCCCTGGGCGGCCGCAGGACCGCGGCGGCCGCGGCCGTCGTCGTCGGGCTGCAGATCGCGGTGCTCCAGGAGGGCTTCTTCGGCCCCTACCGCGCCGACGGCGGGCACCCCGAGCCCTCGATGGTGGCGGCGTCCCCCGACGCGAAGCTCCAGGCGGCGCGCTGGATGCTCGACCGGCTCCAGCCCGGCGAGGAGGGACTCATCCTCGCGGGCGACGGGTGGTCCTATTGGCCCCTGGTCGCCTTCACCGCCGAGGCCATGCCCGCGGACTTCGTGCCCGAGGACCCGAACCGGACGGCGGAGATCCTCACGGGGAAGGCCCGGTCGCGACGTCGCTTCCTGGTGGACTACGCGGGGTGGCACTGGACGGACGAGATCGTCGCGGGGCTGCGCGCGGCGGGCTACCTCACAACCCCCGCGTTCGTCCCCGTCGCTCCCGACGGGCGGCCGATCCTGACCGTGTGGGAGCTCCCGCCGGAGGCCGCGGTCAGCCCCCAAGCGCCGCCTCCACCCGCCCCAGATCTCGGCGGTGTCCCGCCACGATGAGGACGTCCCCGGCAGCGATGGCCGTGTCCGGGTCCGGCCGAAACTCGAGCTTGCCCGCCGGACGCTTCAGGGCGAGGACCGTGACGCCGTACGTCGATCCGTAGGCCCCCTCGCGCAGGGACCGCCCCACCAGCGCGCTCCCAGCGCTCATCTCGAGCTGCTCGATGAAGACGTCCTCGAAGTCCCCGAGCTGCGCGAAGTCGACGAAGTCCACGACGTCCGGGCGGAGCAGCATCGAGGCCATCCGCGATCCGCCCTCCTCCAGCGGCGAGAGGGTGCGGTCGGCCCCGGCGCGACGGATTCGCTTCGCGGCTTGGGCGTCGGTGGCGCGACTGAGGACCAGGATGTCGGGGACGAGGTCCCGCGCGGCCAACGTCACCCAGGTGTTGATCGCGTCGCTCGGGGTGGCGATCGCGATCGACGCGGCCTCGCCCAGGCGCGCTGCGAGCAACGTGCCCTCGTCCCCCGCGTCCCCGATCAAGTACAGGTGGCCCGACGCGTCCAGTTGGGCCCGGCGACCGGGGTCCACCTCCACGACGAGGACCTGCCGGCCCGCCGTCCTCAGGGCCTTGGCCAGGCGTTGCCCGAGCCGACCGTAGCCGCAGATGATCGTGTGGCCGGACAGAGTCTCGATTTCCTTGGACACGCGTCGCCTCGCCAACGCGCGGCGGAGGGAGCCCTCGACCACGCCTTCGAAGATGAATCGGGTGAGTGTGAGCAGGACGTAGGAGCCGACGCCCACGCCCCCGAGGATCACGACCATCGCGAACATTCGCCCCGGAGCGGACAGGGGCTGGATCTCGCCGTACCCGACGGTCGTGATCGAGATGACCACCATGTAGAGGCTGTCGAACCACGACCAGCCCTCGATCAGGCGAAACCCGAGCGACCCGCAGCTCAGCAGGAGCAGGAGGCTCACGGCCGCGAGGAGGATGCGAGGAGCGAACCGCCGATCGGTGGGCGCGTCTGCGGGCCCCGGGACCGGCGGCGGGAGCACGCGTCAGTCCATCCCGACCAGCGCCCGGAAGGCCGCCTCGGTGAGCACGGGCACCCCGTACTTCCGAGCCTTCGCGAGCTTGCTGCCCGCCTCGGCGCCCGCCACCAGGAAGTCCGTCTTCGCCGAGACGGACCCCGGCGACGTGCCTCCCGCGGCCTGGATCGCGGCCTTGGCTTCCGTGCGGGTCATCGTGGTGAGCGTACCGGTAACGACGACGCGCTTTCCGGCCAACGCCGACCCTTCGGCCACTTCCTCGACCTCTTCGTCCGGGAACTGCATGCCGCCGGCGGCGAGGGCGGCCAGCAGCTGCTGGTTCCGCGGCTCGTCGAACCACTCGCGGATCGCGGCGGCGACGACCGTCCCCACGTCCTCGACGGCCTCCAGCTCCTCGACCGTGGCGCCCACGAGCGCGCTCCAGCTCCCGAAGTGGGTCGTCACCCGTCGGGCGACGCTCTCGCCCACGTGCCGAATGCCGAGGCCGAACAGGATGCGATGCAGGGGCGCGGATCGGCTGCGGTCGATGCCGCGGAGCACGTTGTCGGCCGACCTCTTCGCCATGCGCTCGAGGCCCGCGAGGCGATCGCGCTTGAGGTGCAGCGTGTAGAGGTCGGCCGGGCCGCTCACGAGCCGGGACTCGATCAGCGCCTCCACGAGCTTGTCGCCGAGGCCGTCGATGTCGAGGGCGTGCCGGGACGCGAAGTGGCGCAGGCGCGTGCGCGCGAAGGCCGGGCACCCCCACTCGTTGGGGCACCGCACGGCGACCTCCCCCTCGATCTCGACGATCGCCGTCCCGCACTCGGGGCACGCGGACGGGAACTCGTACGGCGCGGGGGGGGCGTCCTCGTCCCGACGATCGAGCACGGGGCCGACCACCTGGGGGATGACGTCGCCTGCGCGCTGGATGATCACGAAGTCCCCGGGGCGGATGTCCCGGCGCGCGATCTCCTCGCGGTTGTGCAGCGTGGCGTTGGTGACCGTCACGCCGCCCACGAACACGGGCTCCAGCCGCGCGACGGGGGTCAGCGCCCCGGTGCGACCGACCTGGATCTCGATGCGGAGCAGCTTCGTGACGGCCTGCTCCGCGGGGTACTTGAACGCCATCGCCCAGCGGGGCGACCGGGAGACGAACCCGAGGCGCTGCTGGAGCCGGTGGTCGTCGACCTTCACGACCGCGCCGTCGATGTCGTAGTTGTACGACGGGCGACGCTCGCCGAGGGCCGTGAGCGCGTCGATCACCGCGTCGATGCCGTCGCACTCGACGATCCCGTCGGCCAATTGGAACCCCGCGCGCCGCGCGCCCGCGAGGAACCCGGAGTGGGACGCGAACGTCACGCCCTCGGCGATGCCCGCGGAGTGCGCGAAGAAGCGCAGGGGCGCCTGGGCGGCGTTCTTCGGGTCGAGGTTGCGGACGGTGCCCGCCGTGGAGTTGCGCGCGTTGACGTACGGCTCGAGCCCCGCCGCCACCCGGCGACGGTTGAGGTCCTGGAAGCCGTCCGACGTCATGACGATCTCGCCGCGTACGGCGATCCGTGACGGGACGCCGTCCTCGAAGGGGCGCAGCCGGAGCGGCATGTTGCGGATGGTGCGCACGCTCTCGGTGACGTTCTCGCCCACCCGACCGTCGCCCCGCGTGACCCCCACCTCGAGCACCCCCTGCCCGTAGATCAGCTCCATGGCGATGCCGTCGAGCTTCGGCTCCACGACGTACTTGATGTCTGCGGGCGCGTCCTCCCCCAAGTGGCGCTTGATGCGCGTGTCGAACTCGCGGATCTCGTCGGCGTCGTAGGAGTTCTGAAGCGAGAGCATGGGGGACGGGTGCTCGTACTTCTCCAAGGAGTCGAGCGGCGGGCCGCCCACGCGCTGGGTCGGGGAGTCCGGCCGCGCGAGGTGATCGTGCGCCGCCTCGAGGTCCTGAAGCTCCCGGAAGAGGCGGTCGTACTCACGGTCCGAGATCGTCGGTCGACCGAGGACGTAGTAGTCGTGGTTGTGCTCGCGGATGGTGGCGGCGAGCTGCTCCCAGCGCGCGTCCGGGTCGGCCGCGGGGCCCCCGAGGAATGAGGTCTGCTCCATGGCGGGGGAGCGTAGCGGAGGTCTCCGCGGCGGTGGCACCCTCACCGTCCGAAGCAGGAACCGCTTGACATTCGCGGAGAGGGTCCGCACATTAGGCGCGGTCGGTCCTTCCGATCACCCCCCCAAGCACGGCCGGTCGAACCAACGGTCCCCGCCGCGCGCCCACTCCTGACTTCCATTCCCACGGGCCGCCGACTCCGGCGCCCGATCCGATCCACGCCCAAGCTGGGTGAGCCCCATGTCCGAAGCGCAAGAAGCCGCTACCGAAAGCACCCCTCCGGCCGAGCCGAAGGCTGCCCCCAAGAAGAAGCGAACGAAGAAGGAAGACGCGCCCGCAGCGGCCGCCGACTCCCCTTCGGACGCGACCACCCCCGCCGCGGCCGACGGCGCCGGCGAGGCGAAGTCGTCGAAGGGCAGGTCCTCCCAGGCCGACTCGCCCGACGGAGGCTCGTCCGAAGAGGACGGCGGTCGACGTCGAACGCGCTCCGAGCGCCGCCGGCGCCGCCGAGGCCGAGGGGAGCGCAGCGATCGCCCGCCCCGCGAGGCCAAGAGCTCCTGGGAAGGCGACGTCCCGGCGGACATCGACCTCACCGAGATGAAGCTCTGGGAGCCCCAGAAGCTCGTCGAGCACGCCCGCAGCCTCGACATCGACGAGGGCGGCATCCCCAAGCAGCAGCTGATCTTCAAGATCCTGCAGGTCCACATCCATCGCCGCGGCAACGTCTTCGGCAGCGGGGTCGTGGAGCGCCTGCCCGACGGGTACGGCTTCCTCCGGTCGCCGATCTACAACTACATGCCCGGCCCGGACGACATCTACATCTCGCCCGGCCACATGCGGCGCTTCAACCTGCGCACCGGCGACACCGTCGAAGGCCAGATCCGCGGTCCCAAGGAGAGCGAGCGCTACTTCGCCCTCAAGGAGATCAGCACGATCAACTTCGACGCCCCGGAAGTGGCGAAGCGGAAGGTGCTGTTCGACAACCTCACGCCGCTGTACCCGGACCAGAAGTTCAACCTCGAGTTCGACCCGTCGAACACCTCGACGCGGATCCTGGACCTGCTGACCCCCATCGGCATGGGCCAGCGCGGCCTCATCGTCGCGTCGCCCCGCACCGGCAAGACGGTCATGCTCCAGGCCCTGGCGGGGGCCATCGCGGCCAACCACCCGGACGCGTACCTCATGGTGCTGCTCATCGACGAGCGCCCCGAGGAGGTCACGGACATGCAGCGGACGGTCCGCGGCGAGGTCATCGCCTCGACGTTCGACGAGCCCGCCACGCGGCACGTCCAGGTCGCAGAGATGGTCATCGAGAAGGCGAAGCGCCTCGTCGAGCACGGCAAGGACGTCGTCATCCTGCTCGACTCCATCACCCGCCTCGCCCGGGCCTACAACACCGTGGTTCCCTCCTCCGGGAAGATCCTCTCCGGTGGTGTCGACTCCAACGCCCTGCACCGGCCCAAGCGCTTCTTCGGCGCGGCCCGAAACATCGAGCACGGCGGCAGCCTCACGATCATGGGCACCGCCCTCATCGACACCGGCTCCCGCATGGACGAGGTGATCTTCGAAGAGTTCAAGGGCACCGGCAACATGGAGATCCACCTGGATCGCCGCCTCGTCGAGCGCCGCATCTACCCGGCCATCGACATCAACAAGTCGGGCACCCGGCGCGAGGACCTGCTCCTCCCCGCCGACACGCTCACCAAGCTGTGGCTGCTCCGCAAGGTGCTCGCGCCCCTCAACGTGATCGACTCGATGGAGTTCCTGCTCGACAAGTTCGAGAAGACGAAGTCGAACGACGAGTTCCTCGCCGCGATGAACGCGTAGGCGGACAGCGCTGGACAAACCCCTGCACCGGTCTTAGATCGGTGGACCTGCCCGTCGGCGCTGTGCTAGACGGGCGCGCTCGCCATACGTGCTCATGTTCACGGCACGGTTCGAGGCGACCCGGAGAAGTGAGATGCAAGCAGGAATCCATCCCAAGTACGACGTCATCACCGTCACCTGCGCGTGCGGCGAGAGCTTCCAGACCCGCTCCACCGGCGGCGACTTCAAGACCGACCTCTGCTCGGCGTGCCACCCGTTCTTCACGGGCACGATGAAGATCGTCGACTCCACCGGTCGCGTGGAGAAGTTCCGCAACCGCTACGCGAACTTCGACTACTCGAAGATCAAGCGACGCGTCTAGATGCGCACCGCGGAGATTCTGCACCGGTGCGGCACTGCCGCCGCGGACATCTAGTCGGTTCGTGGCCGACGCCCCCGTCAGCAAGCCCTTGGATGTAGGGGGGCAAGCCGTCCTCGAGGGCGTGATGATGCGTGGACCCAAGTCCATGGTCATCGCGGTGCGCAAGCCGGACGGGGGCATCGTCGTCAAGGACGACGAGTGGGTCCCCTTCTTCACCCGCTACCCGATCCTCAAGACGCCCTTCGTGCGCGGCGCCGCCGTGCTCATCGAGTCGTTGATCAACGGCATGCAGGCGCTCTCCTTCTCGGCCGAGGTCGCGATGGAGGAAGAGGAGAAGGCGGAGGCGGCCGAGGCGGCCGAAGCGGAGGGGGACGCCGACGTCGCCGACCTCGACGCCGCCCGCGTGGCGAAGGACGCCGAGGAGGCCGAAGACAAGAAGTCGGGCGCGCTCACCACCGGCGCCATCGCGCTCTCCCTGGCGATGTCCTTCGCCCTGGGCATCGCGCTGTTCATCTTCCTGCCGCACTGGACGGCGTCGGTCGCGTTCAACCTCTTCGAGGGGCAGCCGCTGCTCACCGAAGGGCAGGTCGACCGACCGATCTTCCACGTGGTGGTGGGCGTGGTGAAGATGATCGTCTTCATCTCCTACATCACGCTGATCGCGCGCATGCCCGACATTCGGCGGGTGTTCCAGTACCACGGCGCCGAGCACAAGAGCATCTGGACGTACGAGTCCGGAGACGAGCTGACGGTCGAGAACGCGCGGAAGTACCCGGTGCAGCACCCCCGCTGCGGCACCTCCTTCCTGGTGTTCGTGATCATCATCTCCATCGGCTTCTTCGCAGCCGCGTTCCCGCTGATCGAGCCCTTGCTCCCGGCGGTGGACGGGTGGCGCCTGAACCTGCTCCAGGCGGGCATCAAGATCCCGATGATGATCCCCATCGCGGGCCTGTCCTACGAGTTCATCAAGTGGGCCGGCAAGTACCGGACGAACCCGGTGCTGAAGTTCATCTCCTGGCCGGGGCTGCTCGTGCAGAACCTGACCACCCGCGAGCCCGACGACGACCAGCTCGAGGTCGCGCTCGTGTCCATGAAGCGCGCCCTGCAGCACGAAGGCGCCCTCACCGATCCCGAGTACGTCGGGGTCGAGTTCCAGACCGCCGCCGCCGGCTGAGCGGGAACGCTTCGCGTTTCCGGTAGGTTCCCCCGATGTCCATGTTCGCGAAGCTCGACGCCGTCGAGGAGCGCTTCGAGTCGCTGAACGAGGAGCTCTCCCAGCCGGAGGTCGCCTCGAACGTCGACAAGTACCGCGCCCTCATGAAGGAGTACACGCACGTCCGGAAGGTCGTGGACGGGTACCGCGCGTGGAAGGCGATCCGGGACGAGCTCGACGGCGCCAGGGAGATGCTCCAGGAGGGAGACGAGGAGCTCCGGGAGATGGCGAAGGCCGAGATCGCGGACCTGGAGCCCAAGTTCGACGCCGCCGAGAACGCGGTGAAGCTGCTCCTCCTGCCGCCGGACCCGAACGAGGGACGTGACCTGATCTTCGAGATCCGCGCCGGCGTGGGCGGGGACGAAGCGGGCCTCTTCGCCGCCGACCTCTTCCGCATGTACTCCCGCTACGGCGAAGGACGGCGCTGGAAGTTCGACGTGCTGAACACGTCCTACAACTCCGCGTCGGGCTTCAAGGAGGTCATCGCCTCCATCTCCGGGGCCGACGCGTGGACGCGCTTGCGCTACGAGGGCGGCGTCCACCGCGTGCAGCGGGTGCCGACGACCGAGGCTCAGGGCCGCATCCACACGTCGACGTGCACCGTCGCCCTGATGCCCGAGCCCGAGCCGGTCGAGATCCGGATCGAAGAGAAGGACATCCGCATCGACACGTTCCGGGCCTCCGGACCCGGCGGCCAGTCCGTCAACACCACCGACTCGGCGATCCGCATCACGCACCTCCCCACCGGCCTGGTGGTCCAGTGTCAGGACGAGAAGTCCCAGCACAAGAACCGCGAGAAGGCGCTGAAGGTGCTGCGCGCGCGGCTCTACGAGAAGGAGCGGCTCGAGAAGCAGGCGGACCAGCGCGAGCAGCGCCTGGGGCAGGTCGGCACGGGCGACCGCAGCGAGCGCATCCGCACCTACAACTTCCCCCAGGGCCGCGTGACCGACCACCGCATCGGCGCCACGCTCTACACGCTCGACAAGGTGATCGAGGGCGACCTCGACGACCTGCTCGACCGCTGCGGCGCCCACTTCGAGGCCCTCGCCCTCCAGCAGGCCGACGACGCCTGATGGAGGTGGTCGAGGCCCTGCGCAAGACGCAGGAGTGGTTCGGCAAGCAGGGCATCGAGACCCCGCGCCTCGACGCCGAGCTGCTCCTCGGCCACGTCCTCGGGCTGCCCCGGCTCGCCCTCTACACGTCCTTCGACCGCCCCCTGGACCCGGCCGAGACGGCCGCCTTCCGCGAGCTGGTCCGGCGCCGCGCCAAGCGGGAGCCGATCGCGTACCTGCTCGGCGAGCGGGAGTTCTACGGTCGTCCGTTCGCCGTGGACTCGCGGGTCCTCATCCCGCGCCCGGACACGGAGACCCTCGTCGACGTCGCGCTCGCCGCCCTGCCCGAGGACTCGGACGGCGTGCTGCTCGACTACGGCACGGGCTCCGGGGCGATCGCCGTCACGCTGGCCGCCGAGCGACCCGGCGTGCGCGTCCTCGCCGTCGACCTGAGCCCCGCCGCGCTCGAAGTGGCGAAGGCCAACGCCGCGGCCAACGGCGTCGAGGGTCGCGTCGGCTTCGTGCGCTCGGACGGCCTGGAGCGGGTGCCCGGGCGGTTCCGGGGCGAGCTGACCGCGATCGTCGCCAACCCGCCGTACATCGCCGAGAGCGAGCGCGCGGGCCTGATGCCGGACGTCCGGGACTTCGAGCCCGCGGCGGCCCTGTTCGCCGGGCGCGACCCGCTGGTGCACTACCGTCGACTGAGCCGCGAGGCCCCGGCGTGGTTGAAGGCGGGGGGGCTGCTCGCCGTCGAGGTGGGGGCCGGTCAGGCGACCGACGTGCGCGCGATGTTCGAAGCGGACGGCTGGCCCGACGTGCAGGTGAAGGCCGATCTCGCCGGCGTCGACCGCGTCGTGTGGGGCCGCCGCCGCGAACCCTGAAGGCTCCTCGAGCTTCTAGAGCCGCTCGATCACGGTCGCGATGCCCTGGCCGAACCCGATGCACATGGTGCACAGCCCGTAGCGCCCGCCGCGCTGCTCGAGGCCGTTGAGCAGCGTCGTGAGCAGGCGCGCACCCGAGGCGCCGAGGGGGTGCCCGAGGGCGCAGGCCCCGCCGTAGATGTTGACCTTGTCCGGATCCGCGCCGGTGGCCTTCTGCCAGGCCAGGACCACGCTCGCGAAGGCCTCGTTGACCTCGAAGAGATCGATGTCGTCCAGGGTCAGGCCCGCCTTGGCGAGGGCCTTCTGCGTGGCCGGGATGGGGCCCGTCAGCATGACCGTCGGGTCCACGCCCGCGACGGCCATGGAGACCACCCGGGCCCGCGGCTCGAGCCCGTGCTGCTTCACGGCGTCCTCGCTCGCCACCAGGATGGCGGCCGCGCCGTCGGAGATCTGCGAGCTCGTCGCGGCGGTGATGCGGCCGTCCTCCTTGAACGCGGGCCGCAGGCTCGCGACCTTCTCGTAGCTCGTGTTGTGGCGGATGCCGCCGTCGCGGGTGACGTGCAGGGGCGCGCCGTCCTCGTCCACCGTGTCGACGGGCACGATCTCGGCGTCGAACGTGCCCGCGGCCTGGGCGTCCCCCGCCTTGCGGTGGGAGGCCATGGCGAACCGGTCCATCGTCTCCCGCTCGACGCCGTACTGCTGGGCCACGAGCTCGGCGGAGATGCCCTGCTGCACGAACGTGTACCGCCAGCGGAGCGTGTCCGACGGGAGCTTCGGCGCGCCCTTGTAGAACATGTCCGAGCCCATCTCCACGCGACTCATGGACTCGACGCCCGCCCCGATCACGAGGTCGTGGGCGCCCGACATGACGGCCATGGCGGCGAAGTTCACGGCCTGCTGGCTCGACCCGCACATGCGGTTCACGGACGTGCCCGTGACCTCCTTGGGGAAGCCCGCGATGAGCGGCGCGGTGCGGCCGATGTTGAGGCCCTGCTCTCCGACCTGGGTGACGCAGCCCATGATCACGTCCTCGACGTCGCCGCCCTCGATGGGGTTGCGGTCCACGAGCGCGCGCAGGGGCACCGCGGCGAGGTCGTCCGGACGGATGCGAGCGAGCTCGCCGTCGCGGCGGCCCATGGGGGTTCGGATGGCGTCGACGAGGTAGGCGTGGCCCATGAGATCTCCGATGGGACGGGGCGAAACGGGGCGGTGAGCCTAGTCCTGCCCGGGGGGGCGGGCAAGGCGCACCCGCGCAGTCACCCGAACGGCAGCCCTGGCCGACGGGCCCAACTGGTAGGCTGGCGGGACACCGGAGCCGAGGAAGGAGCCGGCATGTCCAGTCAAGACCGACGCAGCTCCCGGAGCCTGACGGCCGTACCGCCCAGTCGGCAGATGCGGTGGCGTCATCCGATCCTCGTACTGGACGCGGACCCCGAGGGCGGACAGCAGGCCGCCGAGATCCTCGTCGCCAACGGGCTCGAGGTCGAGGTGATGACGCTCCCGGAGCAGCTCCTCCAGCGCGCAGCGGCCCACCCCTCCACGGTGATGATGGTGGAGGTCCCGCTCAAGGGCATGAGCGAGACCGTCCTGCTCTCGACGGCCCAGCGCATGACCGGGCTGAAGGTGATGCCGATCATCCTCACCAGCCGCACCTACCCCGAGGACGGCTCCGTGGCGAAGTCGCTGCTCGCCCAGGGCGCGGTGGACTTCATCGGACGGCCCGCATCGTCCCAGCGCTGGCGGGCCGCCCTCGCGAAGGCGCTGGCGAAGCTCCAGACGGAGAGCGCGAAGCTGGCCTCGCTCCAGAAGAAGCGCTCCTCGACGCACACGTCGGGCGAGTTCGCACTCGCGACCGTCTCCGGCGAGTTTTCGATCCCGCCGGACGTGTACGGGGAGTCCTCTCCCGACCTCCTCGGACGCCGCCGGCCCTCCGAGCCGACCCGGTCCGACGAGAGCCTGGGTCCCCGCCCGCGCTCCAGCGGTTCCCGCGGCCCCCGACCCGGCAACACGGCGGCGGAGGTGCTGCGCCCGGACGAGCGGTCCGCCCTCAAGGAGAAGGGGTTCATCGTCCCCCGCGAAGCCATCGCCGGGCAGCCGCTGGGCAAGCGCCGGCCTCCGAGCGCGACGCTCGTGTGGCGCGCGAGCGAGGTGGCCATGACCATCGCGTGCCTCGAGCACACCCACGCGGACGGCGCCGAGGTCCGCATCGTCTTCACCATCCCGGACAAGAAGACCGGGCGCGAAGCCCGCCCCCGCATCCTCGGTCGCGTGGTGGAGAGCCGCGGCTACGCCTGGGGCAGCCTCGTGAAGCTGGCGCTCATCGGCGCCGCGCCCAAGGCCGACTACGATCTGCTCGTGGAGAGCGTCAAGTCCTCCGGCGGCTGGTCCGTGGACTGGAAGAACAAGGACTGGGACGCCCTCTGAGGGCACCCCGCCGGCAGGTTTGATCCCGAGGCCGGGGAAGTTTGTGCCCCGCACCTTTCGCATCGGGATCCGGCGCCCTAAGATCGAAAGCGAGGGTGCTGCAGCGGCAGCGGGAACTTCACCAGTTCCTATCTCCCGGTTGTTTTGGGAGGACCTCGGCAGGGTCGGCTTTCTCCAGCGGACCGACCCTGTCTCCGGGACGGGTCCCGGGACGTTCAACACGCTGCGAGAGGAGGTGATCCTTTGTACGACGCTAATGACCGGACCGGTGAGGTGACGAGAGCCTGAGGATCACCGGCGCGCCCCCTCCCGGGCCGCGCATCGCAGGGGTGATGACTCAGGATCACCCGATCGTCATCGGCTGAAGCGTTTCCCGCCTCGTCCGACGGGAGCACGGAAAGCACAATCCACCGACGTATGTCGGCGGGTGTCGGCCCCGCGCAGCGACGCAGCAGCTACATACCGTAGGAAACGGTACGGGTCGGCCCCTTCGGGGGTCGGCCCGTTCCTTCTTTTGGGCTACTCTGCGAGCCCCCCTCACTGAAAGCATGTTCAGTTGCCGAATGTCACCGGCTCCCGAGAGCTCGACCACATCCTCATTCGCGGCGCAGAGGAGCACAACCTCAAGGGCCTGACCCTGGAGATCCCGAAGAAGAAGCTCGTGGTCTTCACGGGCGTCTCGGGCTCGGGCAAGTCGTCCTTGGCGTTCGACACCCTGTACGCGGAGGGGCAACGCCGGTACGTCGAGTCGCTGTCGGCGTACGCGCGGCAGTTCCTCGGGCAGATGGAGAAGCCGCGATACGACACGATCCGGGGACTGGCGCCCACGATCTCGATCGAACAGAAGGCCGCGTCGAAGAACCCCCGCTCCACCGTCGGCACGATCACCGAGATCTACGACTACCTGCGCGTGCTCTTCGCGCGCGTGGGCACCCAGTACTGCACCAGCTGCGGGCGTGAGGTGGGGCGCCAGTCCGCCGCCGAGATCGTCGAGTCGATCCTGAAGCTGCCGGAGGGCACGCGGTTCCAGGTCCTGGCCCCGGTGGTCCGCCGCCGGAAGGGGGAGCACCGGGACGTCTTCAAGGAGGCGATGAAGGCGGGCTTCACCCGGGCGCGCGTGAACGGCGAGGACGCGTTCGTCGAGTCCCCCCCGGAGCTCGACAAGGACAAGAAGCACGACATCTCCATCGTCGTGGACCGGCTCGCGATCCGCGAGGGCATGGAGTCGCGGCTCACGGACTCCGTGGAGACCGCCCTGGCCCAGTCCGGGGGGCTGCTGCTGGTGGAGATCCCCGGCGAGTCCGAGACCCTGTACTCCGAGAAGCTCGCCTGCCCCGACTGCGGCATCTCCTTCCCGGACCTCGAGCCGCCGCTGTTCTCGTTCAACACCCCCACGGGCATGTGCGTCGACTGCAACGGCCTCGGCTGGAAGAAGGTCATGGACCCCGAGCTGGTCGTGAGCGACGCGTCGCTCAGCCTCGAGGGCGGCGCGATCCGCCCCTGGGCGGCCGCCATGAAGCGGGCGCAGGGCTGGTCGTACCGGTACCTCAAGCAGGCCACGGACGCGCTCGGCATCGCCCGGGACGTCCCCTGGCAGGAGCTGCCCCACGTGGCCCGCGACGTCGTGCTGTTCGGCACGGAGGAGGAGTTCACCGTCCAGTGGCGCGGCAAGCGCAGCGCGGGCGAGTGGAAGACCACGTTCGAGGGAGTCCTCCCCAACCTGGAGCGCAAGTACAAGCAGACCGAGTCGAACCAGATGCGGCGCTACTACGAGTCCTTCATGCGCACGCTCCCCTGCCCCGCGTGCGGGGGCAGCCGGCTGCGGGCCGAGGCGCGCGCCGTGAAGGTCGGCAAGCGGTCCCTGCCCGAGCTCGTGGGGATGACGATCACGGAGGCCCACGTCGCGATCCACGACCTCGGCCTCGACGGCAACAAGGCCACGATCGCCACGGAGCTGGTCAAGGAGATCGGCAACCGGCTCGGCTTCCTCCTGAACGTCGGGCTCGACTACCTCACGCTCGACCGCCTCGGCCCCACCCTGAGCGGCGGCGAGTCCCAGCGCATCCGGCTGGCGGCCCAAGTCGGCACGGAGCTCACGGGGGTCATCTACATCCTCGACGAGCCGTCCATCGGCCTGCATCAGCGGGACAACCGGCGCCTCCTGCGCACGCTGCAGCACCTCCGGGACATCGGAAACTCCGTGGTCGTCGTGGAGCACGATCAGGAGACGATCGAGGCGGCGGACTTCCTCGTGGACTTCGGCCCCGGCGCGGGCAGGCACGGCGGCGAGATCGTCTACTCGGGGGCCCCCGCCGCGATCCTGAAGCACCCCACGTCCGTCACCGGCGCGTACCTCTCGGGCCGTCGGCGCATCGAGACCCCGTCGGCCCGACGGGTACCGGACAAGCGTCGCCTGGTGGTGCGAGGCGCCCGGGAGAACAACCTCCAGAACATCGACGTGTCCTTCCCCGTGGGGTGCCTGGTCGCGGTGACGGGCGTGTCCGGGGCGGGCAAGTCGTCGCTCGTGAACGGCATCCTCTCCCCCGCGCTCGCCAACGTCTTCCACAAGGCGTCGCGCCCCGTGGGTCGCCACAAGGACATCCTGGGCCTCGAGCACTTCGACAAGATCGTCGACATCGACCAGAAGCCCATCGGCCGCACCCCCCGAAGCAACCCCGCCACCTATACGAAGCTGTTCGACTCGATCCGCGCCGTCTTCGCGAACACGAAGGACGCGCGGGCGGCGGGCTACACCAAGAGCCGCTTCTCCTTCAACGTGAAGGGCGGGCGCTGCGAGGCCTGCAACGGCGACGGGTCCCTCCGCATCGAGATGCACTTCCTGGCGGACGTGTTCGTGCCGTGCGAGGTGTGCCAGGGCAAGCGCTTCAACGACGCCACCCTGCGCATCAAGCACAAGGGGCTGTCGATCGCGGACGTGCTGGCCCTCCCCTGCGCGGACGCCCTCGAGCACTTCACGAACTACCCCCGCATCCGCCGCGTCGTGCAGACGTTGGTGGACGTGGGCCTCGGATACATCCAGCTGGGGCAGTCGTCGACCACGCTGTCGGGGGGCGAGGCGCAGCGCATCAAGCTCAGCCGAGAGCTCGCGAAGAAGGCGACGGGCCGCACGCTCTACCTCATGGACGAGCCCACCACCGGCCTGCACTTCGCGGACATCGCGAAGCTGCTGCAGGTGCTGGACCGGCTCGTGGAGTCGGGCAACACGGTGGTGGTCATCGAGCACAACCTGGACGTGATCCGCTGCGCCGACTGGGTCGTGGACATCGGGCCCGAGGGCGGCAACGGCGGCGGCGACGTGGTGGCCGAGGGGCCCCCGGAGGTCGTGGCCGGCGTGCCCGGGAGTCACACCGGGCGGTTCCTCGCCGACCTGATCGACGCCGAAGTCCCGAAGACGAAGCGGACGAAGGAGAAGCCGAGGGGGCCGAAGTCGTCCGGCCTCAGCGCGTGACTGCGCGGGCCTCGGTCGATCGCTCGGCGGCGGCCGTCGCCGACTCGCGGTAGACGCTCAAGGACAGGCTGCTCTCGAGATCACGACCGTCGCGGGCGCGGATCACGATCTCATTCTCGCCCGGCTCGAGCTCGACCTCCACCTCGAAGTGATGCGCCGAGGCGCTGGTCCCGAGGCGGTGGTAGGCGACCTTTCGGTCCTTCACGAACACGTACAGGTCCTTCACCAGCTCGTCGTCGGTGACCTCACCCTTGAGGACGAGGCGATCGGCCACCACCGAGGTGCCGCCCGGGTTGTGGTCGAGGCGCAGGATCGGCGGCGCGTGGGAGAGGTGCAGGGCCGGGGTGCCCACGCCGCGGCGACCCGCAGACGACACGTGCTTCGTCTCCACCCAACCGGAGCCGCCCCACTCGAGGGGGACGCGGAGCCAGTCGCCCAGGCGCCCGTCGATCGTGGCGGGGCCCTCGAGGCGGGCCACGACCTGAGACAGCGGCGACGCGCCCGAGCGGACCTCGGCGTAGGCGCCCTTGGGCTTCACCACCCGACCGGCCTTGGAGACCTCTTCGGAGGGCCCATGCAGCGGGATCTCCAGCTCGGCCGAGGTGCCCTCCAGGAACTTGGTGTCCCGCACATCGATCACGGCGCTCAAGGTGGTGCGCTCGCCCACGTCCTCGGCGACACGAAAGTGCAGGCGCTGCCGGGTGCGCTCGCCCGGCGCGAGGCTGAACCAGGCCGAGCCGCGCTCCAGGAACATCGCGTCGCTCGAACCGTTCTTGAGGCGCACGAAGGACGAGGGCTTGTCGGCCTTGCCGTCCCCGTCGGCGTCCTCACCGGCGCCGAGGAGCCCTCGCTCCGCCTTCCACAGGTCGGCGGTGGCGCCGTCGCCCACGTTCTCCACCGTCACGAGGAGGTCGATGTCCTCGCCCGGCTGCAGGAGGCCGTCGCCGTTTCCGCGGCTGTCCCCGGTCCCGTCGTCGATCAGCTGGTAGGTGAACGCGAAGCGCGGGTGCGGCACCTCGGTGATCCGCAGCTTGCCGACGAGCTTCGGAGGGACGGGGCCGGAGTCCGCGAAGAAGTGCCAGGTGACCTCTTCGGTGCGGGAGTGCAGCCAGAGCGCCGGCCAGCTCTTCGCGCTGTACTCGCGCGTCTCGCCGGGGGCCACGTGCCCGAAGACATACTCGCGGCCGGCGAAGAAGTGGCCGTCGCCGCTGTCGGTCACGGCCCGCAGGCGGTGGATGGGTCGGGCGCTGTGGTTGGTGACGGTCAGCGAGATCGGCGTGCCGACGCCGGGGGAGAGCACGTCGCCCGGGGCGACCACGTCGAGGGTGGCGACGACGTCCGGCGACGAGGGCTCGGCGACGCTGCCCTCGGGGCCGGGGGTCCAGTCGATGCCCACGTCGTCCAGCCGCTGGGTGAGGAGCTCCAGGCGCTCCTCGAAGACCTCGCCCACCACTTCCGCGGCGTGCTCCAGCATCTTCGAGCGGAGGGGGGAGCCGACCTCTCGGAGCAGCGCCTTCGCGGCCTGGACCTCGATGTCCTCGAGCTTGTCCGCGGCCTGGGGCTCGGCGCGGTTGTCGCCCGGATCCCGCTCCCAGCACTCCTCGCAGGAGTAGACGAACTGGAGGCCGCCCTCGGCGTGGGGGTCGTCGCCCCAGGCGAAGCTCGCGTCGAGATCCTGCTCGCGCATCTCGAAGTCCTGCCAGTACATGTGAACGGCCAGCCCGTCCTCGTCGCTGGTGACGCGGGCGGGGCGGAGCGCGATGTCGGGCTGGATGCCGATGCCCTGGATGCTGCGATCGCCGGGGGTCAGGTACTTGGCGATGGTGAGCTTGAGGGCGCCCTGGTTGAACTCGCTGTCGTACAGGTTCTGCACGCTGCCCTTGCCGAACGTCCGGGCCCCCACGATCACCGCGCGATCGTGGTTCTTGAGCGCGCCCGCGACGATCTCGGAGGCCGAGGCGGACGACTCGTCCACCAGCACCACCAGCGGCAGATCCTCTTCGGTATAGAAGCCGCGCGCCTTCTCGGCCTTGAGCCGGCGGTTCCCGGGGCCCGCCGTGGCGACGATGATCCCCTCGCTGAGGAACTTGTCGGAGATCTGGATCGCCTGCTGGAGGTAGCCGCCGGGGTTGCCTCGGAAGTCGAGGATCAGGCCCTTCATCTCGCCGTGGCCGTCCGCAGCGGCGAGCTCGTCCAGCTCGAGCATCGCACCGTCGAGCTGGTCGTGGGTGTCGGCAGCGAAGTTCGAGACCTGGATGTAGCCGACGCCGTCGCCCGCGTACGCCGACTTCACGGACGGGACCGAGATGCGCGCCCGAGTGATCGTGACCTCGCGGTCCATCTCGTCCGGGCTCGACACGGTGATCGTGACGGGGGTGCCGACCTTACCGCGGAGCCGACCGACGGCGTCCTGCAGGGTCATGTTGACGGTCGACTCCTGCTCGATCTTGTCGATGTGATCGCCTGCTTGGAGCCCCGCGCGTGAGGCCGGGGTGCCCGCGATCGGATATAGGACCGTGAGCCGCTTGCTGGGCCCCCGCAGGCCGATGGTGATCCCGAGGCCGCCGAAGTGCCCTCGGTTCGTGATCGCCATCTCCTTGTAGGCCTCGGGGTCGATGTAGGTGCTGTGGGGGTCGAGCGTCTTGAGCATGCCGTTCATGAGGGCGTACTCGATCTCGGGGCGCTCGAACCGGTCGTCGAGGTGCTCGTCGAGGAACCGCGCGGCGTCGGCCACGACCTCGGTCATCTCGGGGAGGCTCTCCAGGGACGGGACCGGCACCGTGGTGTGCGACGCGCCGTAGGTGAGCATGAGGACGCCGAGGTCCTGCTTGTACTCGTACACGAACTCGGGGACGAGGTGCGCGACCCGATCGAGCGCCTCGAGCATCATCGCGTCGGGCTCCACGCGCCGCGCGTCCACGTATTCGGTGTTGATCTTGAACGCCGCCCGCCGGAAGAGGTCGAGCTCGGCCAGCTCGTACTCCTTGTCGCCCAGGCGATCGCGGATGAAGTCCATGGGCGCGTCCCCGGCCGCGAAGCCGTCGCCTCCCTTGGCGGCGATCAACCAGCCGCCCGAGACCAAGGCGACCACGACGAACAGAACGGTGACTACGCGCTTCATACCCACCTGGATCTTGGGTGCCCGATGCGGGAACCGCAAGGGACGCGGTTCACCCTGGAAGAAACCGCGGCCCGCGACGGTCATTCCCCGCCTCGGAGCCGTTGACTTCGAGGGCCTGCGGCATTAAGAAACGGGGGCTCCCCGCCCCCTTCTTCGCGCCCCCCGGAAAGCTCGTCTCGTCTCGATGATCCTGCGGATTCAGTGTCCCGCGTGTGGGACCGGCTATCGCCTTCAGGACCCCCTCCCTCCGGAGGGGAAGAAGTACCGTTGTCGTTGCGGCACGGTGATCACCGTCGCGTACCCCGACGAGGTGCGGAAGACGCTCGCCGCGCGCAAGGCGTCCCCGCCTCGCCCGGCGGTGGAGATCCCCCGCCGCCCCCCCCCCGCCCCAGCGAGTCCGTGCGCACGGCCCCGGATCCGTTCCCCGCGATCGACGTGGACGACGAAGCCACGCTGCCCCTGGGCGTCCGATCGCCCGCCGCGCGTCCCGCCGGGCTCACGCCCCCGCCCGTCATCCCGCCCATGGAGCAGAGCACCCCGCAGCGGCGGGCGTACCTGCACGACGATCAGGACGACCTCCAGAACACCGTGATCGACGAGCGGATGTTCGAGCCCGCCCCGTCCCGCGCCGCCGCGCTCACGCCCCCGCTCCCGTCGCCGCCGCCCATGACGGCCGCTCCTCCGCGCCCGGACGAGGCCTTCTCCGAGGCCGCCACCGAGGTGGAGATGCCCGCCGCGCCGGAGCCCCCCGCCCCCCTGCGGCGTCGCACGCCCGCGCAGTCCCCCGAGCCCGACGCGCCGGCCGCCGCGGCCGCCCCGCCCAAGGGGAAGAAGCAGAAGCAGAAGCAGAAGCCGGGGCGGAAGCCGAAGCGCCGTCGTGCGCGGAAGAAGGGCTTCTGGGGTCGCCGCTGGGTGCGGGTGGCCGTGTACGTCGGGCTGATCGGGATCATCGCGGGCGCCGCGGCGGCGATCGGGCTGATCCTGCACTTCAGCAAGGACCTGCCGTCGGTCGAGTCTCTAGCGCACTACGAGCCCCCCGTCGTCACCGTGGTGACGGACATGGAGGGCCGCTTCGTGGGCGAGTTCTTCGAGAAGCAGCGCTACGTCGTCGACTACGAGCAGATCCCGGAGGACCTTCGAAACGCCTTCGTGGCCGCCGAGGACGCCGCCTTCTGGGAGCACTCGGGCGTCGACTACATGGGCATCGCCCGGGCCATGGTGCGCAACGTCAAGGCGGGGCGGATGGCCCAGGGCGCCTCCACGATCACGCAGCAGGTCGCGCGGTCGTTCCTCCTCACGAAGGAGAAGAAGCTCAGCCGCAAGATCAAGGAGGCGCTGCTCGCCTACCGGGTGGAGAACAACTTCGACAAGGAGTACATCCTCTACCTGTACTTGAACCAGATCTTCCTCGGCCACGGCGCCCACGGCGTGCAGGCGGCCGCGAAGCTCTACTTCGACAAGAACGTCTCGGACCTGACCCTGCCCGAGTGCGCGATCATCGCGGGGCTGCCGCAGGCGCCGTCCACGTACTCCCCGAACCGCAACTTCTCGGCCGCCAAGGCCCGGCAGCGCTACGTGCTCGACCAGATGGCGGACAAGGGGTACATCAGCGAGGCCGACGCCGACGCCGCCTACGACACGGACCTCGTGTTCACCAAGAAGCGCGACCGAAACCTCGACATCGCGCCCTTCTACGTCGAGCACGTGCGGCGCTATCTCGGCGCCAAGTACGGCCTCGAGCGCGTCAACAAGGGCGGCCTGCAGGTCAAGATCCCCATCGACATCGAGCTGCAGAAGGTCGCCGAGGCCGCCGTGAAGAGCGGGGTCCGGTTCGCCGACAAGCGGATCGGCTACCGGGGACCCATCAAGACGCTCGAGACCGACGGGGAGCGCCGGGACGAACGCATCGCCATCGACCGCGAGCGGGCGGTCACCGTGCGCACGTACCACCCCGCCTTCAAGCTCGAGCCGGGGGCGGTCCCGCCGTCCGTCCTGCCCGATCTGGAGGAGGGCGAGCTGACCCGCGGCGTGGTCCACGAGGTCGCCGAGAAGTGGGCGCTGATCGACGTCGGCAGCCACCGCGCGCTGATGCCCGTCGACGGCTTCAGCTGGTGCCACAAGCCCAAGCCCGAGGCCAACTTCAAGTACTTCAAGTGCAAGACGCTGGACGACATGGTCTTCCCCGGCGAGGTCGTGGCCGTGCGGGTGGTGAACACCGGCGAAGACTGGAAGAAGACCCTGGGCTCGAAGTGGGAGGGCCCCACGGAGTACCCCCGGCTCGCCATGGAGCAGGACCCGGGCCCGGAGGCGTCGCTGCTGAGCATGCGGGTGACCGACGGCGCAGTGCTGGCGATGGTCGGCGGATCGACGTACGAGGGCTCCGAGTTCAACCGCGCCATCCAGGCCAAGCGGCAGGTCGGCTCCACCTTCAAGCCCCTCGTGTACGCGGCCGCGCTCGACTACAAGAAGCAGCAGTTCACGCCGTCGACCATCCTGGTGGACGCGCCCATCGTGGAGGAGCTGTCCGGCAAGGAGGGCGAACTCTGGAAGCCGGGGAACAGCGGCGGCAAGTACACCGGCGACGTGCCCCTGCGGCGCGGCCTCGTGCTGTCGATGAACATCGTGACCCTCAAGATCCTCCAGGCGATCGGCGTCAAGTACACCCTCGAGTACATGAAGCGCTTCGGCTTCGACACGGGGCTCGAGGAGAACATGGCGATGGCCCTGGGCGCCTCGGCCCTCACCATGAAGGAGATGCTGCGCGCGTACACGGTGTTCCCCACGCTGGGCGACCGTCGCGAGCCGCTCTTCATCGCCGAGGTCCGGGACCGGGACGGCACGCTGCTCGAGGCCACGCCCGAGGGTCTGCTCACCGAAGACGTGATGGACGAAGAGACCGCCTACATCATGGTGAACCTCATGATGGACGTGGTGCGCGGCGGCACCGCCACCAAGGCGAAGGTCCTCGGCGTCCCCCTCGCGGGGAAGACGGGCACCACCAACGCCTTCCGCGACGCATGGTTCATGGGCTATACGCCGGAGCTGCTCACCGCGGTCTGGCTCGGCCTCGACGAGTTCAAGTCCATGGGCCGCGGGCAGTACGGCGGGGACGTCGCGCTGCCGATCTGGATCGAATACATGAAGGCAGCCCTCGAGAAGTACCCGCCGACCGAGTACGAGAAGCCCACGGGCGTCGTGTTCGCGAAGGTCGATTCGATGACGGGGAAGCTCGCCCACGAGGGCGAGCCGTCGTTCCGGGTGCCCTACAAGCGCGGCACCGAGCCCACGGAGTTCGCGCCCCGCGCGGGCCAGATCGACGCCGCCGACTTCCTGTCCGGGGGCTTCTGAGATGCGCCTGCTCGCCCTGCTGAGCGCCGCCGCGCTGCTGTTCGTGACCCTCGTCGCGTGCGAGGAGGAGACCCCCATCGCCTTCCGCCCGGGCTGCGAGGTGACGTTGGACCGCGTCCTGCCCGACACCTCGCCCGTCGCGGGCGGGATCGAGGCGGCCGTGGAGGGCCTCTGGCTCGCGTCCGAGGAGGGCGTGCGCGACACGGTCGTGCGCGTGGGCGGCAACGACGCGAAGGTCATCGAGGTGCTGCGCGACGGCTGCGATGTCTGCGCGGCCTGCAGCGTCGAGGCCGTCCGCTGCCGCGAGTGCGAGTCGGTGTGCCGAGGCACGGCCCCCTGGGTCGACGGCGACGGCGTCGAGCACGAACGACAGGCGTGCACCGAGCGCGTCATCTTCCAGGTGCCCGCCGCGACCGCCGAAGGCCGCGTGGGGATCTCCGTCACCAGCCGCCACGGGGAAGCCAGCGGCCTGTGGTTCGAGTACGACGACGAGCCCACCGCCGACGACGACGACAGCGCTCCCTAGTCCCGAGAGCCCCGAAGGGGCGAGTGCCGGGGATTCGCCCAAGAAACGCGCAGCGTTCCCGACGACGATTCTGCTCCCCAGCAGCCGCGGGCGTGTTCCCTGTTCAGCCGACGCCGAACCAGGGGGTCGGGGGGCCCCGGTTGCATCGACCGTCCCCGAACTCGTGCTGGACGTCCGCCTCCAGACAGCAGAGCAGCCGCCCGCCGGAGTCGTCGTCGTCCCAGGCCGTGCCCGCGCCTCGGATCTCGGCTTCGCCCTTCACCTCGCGCACGACCCAGCGCTTGCCGTCGTGGCAGAACGAGGTCTCGTCCTCGATGAACAGGTCGGTGCGGCACTCGCCCTCCCACTCCCAGAGGCAGGCGGCGCTGTCGTTCAGCAGGCAGCCGGACGTGGCGGCCGTGAGCAGCGCGAGCCCGGAGGCCACGAGGATGGAACGCAGGTTCATCGAACCCTCCTGCCCCCACTGCACTAGAAGTTGAAGAGCCCGTCCAGCTTCTTCTTCGCCTTGGCGGCCTCGTCGTCCTCGCCCAGACCGCCCTCCCGGAACACGAACGCGCCGCAGTAGTTGGCCTGCTCGCGGTAGCGGATCAGCTCCGTGCCGACCTCCCTGCATTCGTTGTGGCAGGACGGGTCGTGGAAGTTGCAGTTGAGACAGCAGTGCAGGTCGGCGGAGCACCACGGACACTGCTCGCTGCGCAGGATGCGGGATTCGAAGGGGAGTTCCCGGCGGCACTTGTGGCAGACCTTCATGGGGGAATGGTACTACCCCAGCCATGTCCAAAGACCTGAATCGAGAAGCGCTCGAGTACCACCGCCGGGGCCGCCCCGGGAAGATCAGCGTCGAGCCCACGAAGGCCGTCAGCACGCCCTGGGACCTGTCCCTCGCGTACTCCCCCGGCGTCGCCGCGCCGTGCCTCGAGATCGCCAAGAACCCGGACGACGTCTTCGACTACACCGCCAAGGGCAACCTGGTCGCGGTCATCACGAACGGCACCGCCGTCCTCGGCCTCGGCAACATCGGCCCCCTCGCGGGCAAGCCCGTCATGGAGGGCAAGGGCGTCCTCTTCAAGCGGTTCGCCGACATCGACGTGTTCGACATCGAGCTCGACTGCGCGACCACGGACGACTTCATCAAGACGGTCCAGGCCCTCGAGCCGACCTTCGGCGGCATCAACCTCGAGGACATCAAGGCCCCCGAGTGCTTCGCCATCGAGCGCCGCCTCCAGGAGACGATGGACATCCCGGTCTTCCACGACGACCAGCACGGCACCGCCATCATCGCCGCGGCGGGCCTGCTCAACGCGCTGGACCTCGTGAACAAGGACATGGGCGACGTGCGCATCGTCGTGAGCGGGGCGGGCGCGGCCGCCATCGCCTCGTGCGAGCTGTTCCTGGAGATGGGGGCGGCCCGAGAGAACATCACGCTGTGCGACAGCAAGGGCGTCATCTACGCCGGTCGCACCGAGCGGATGAACGAGTACAAGGCGAAGTTCGCCCGGGACACCGACGCGCGCACGCTCGGGGACGCGATGGTCGGCGCCGACGTCTTCTACGGCGTGTCCGTGGCGGGCCTGGTGACCCCGGACATGCTGCGTTCGATGGCCGCGGACCCGATCGTGTTCGCGCTCGCCAACCCCGACCCGGAGATCCCCTACCCGGACGCGAAGGCCGCGCGCCCGGACGTCATCATGGGCACGGGCCGGTCGGACTACCCCAACCAGGTCAACAACGTCCTCGGCTTCCCGTTCATCTTCCGAGGGGCCCTGGACGTCCGCGCCCGCAAGGTCGTGCCGGAGATGAAGATCGCCGCGGTGAAGGCCCTCGCGCAGCTCGCCCGGGAGGAGGTCCCGGACTCGATCCGTCGCGCCTACGACCAGGCCGACATGCGCTTCGGGCCCGACTACATCATCCCCAAGCCCTTCGATCGACGGGTGCTCCTCTGGGTCGCGCCCGCCGTGGCCCGCGCCGCCGTGGAGGCGGGCGTCGCGCGGCGTCCGATCACGGACTGGCAGGCGTATCACGAGCGCCTCGAGCGCATGCTCGGTCGCACCCAGCAGATCATGCGACCGCTCATCAACCGGGCGAAGCTCGAGAAGAAGCGCATCGTCTTCCCGGAGGGCTCGCGCGCGAAGATCATCCGCGCCGCCAATCACCTGGCGGACGAGGGCATCTGCGTGCCGGTGCTGCTCGCCAACGAGCGCGACCTGCAGTACACGCTTGTGAAAGAGGGCATCGAGCTCGATCCCGGCGTCACCGCCATGGACCCGGACGACCACCCCCGCCGCAGGGAGTACCTCGAGGCGCTCTGGAAGACGCGCGAGCGCAAGGGGCTGACCCGCCGCGACGCGTCGGCGCGGCTGCGCAACCGGAACACCTTCGCGATGATGATGGTCAAGGAGGGCGACGCCGACGGCGTGGTCACCGGCCTCTACTACACCTACGCCGAGGCGATCCGACCGGCCCTGCAGATCCTCGGCGCCCGCGAAGGCTGCAGCACGGTCTCCGGCCTGTACGTGATGGTGGTGGGCGAGCGCCTGCTCTTCTTCTCGGACTGCACGGTGAACATCGAGCCGACCGCCGAGCAGGTGGCGGAGATCGCGATCAACGCCGCCGCCGTCGCCCGCACCTTCGACGTCGTCCCGAGGGTCGCGCTGCTCTCCTTCTCCAACTTCGGCAGCTCCCGCGCGGGCGAGAGCCGACGCATGCAGGACGCGCTGGGGATCCTTCGCGAGCGCGAGGTCGACTTCGAGGTCGACGGCGAGATGCAGGTGGACATCGCCTTCGACTCGGAGCTGCGCGACGAGGTCTTCCCGTTCAGCGAGCTCCAGGGGGAGCCCAACGTCCTGGTCTTCCCGTCGCTGACCGCGGGCAACATCGCCTACAAGCTGCTCACCCAGCTGGCGGACGCGACGGCCATCGGGCCGCTGCTCGTGGGCATGTCCCACCCCGTGAACGTCCTGCAGCTCGGCTCGGACGTCTCCACCATCGCGGACCTCGCGACCATCACCGCCGTCGAGGCCGCGCTCGGGACCTTCTAGTCGAAAAGTCGCCGCGGCGTTAACCCCCGCGAGGGGTCGCCGGTCGATGGGTACGAGGCGCGACGAAGCGCCCCCCCGGAGACCGACCCATGACCCGCCTGCTCGCCCCCGCCCTCGCCGCCGTCGCCGCCTTCGGCCTGCTGCTGTCCGCTCCCGTGCTCGCCAAGCCCGGCCGGGGCGGCCCCCAGATGGAGCCCACCGCCGAGATGAAGGCGGTGCACGCCCTCAAGAAGCAGATCGCCGCCGAGGAGCTGGCCGTGGCGCTGAACCTCGCGCCCGCCCAGAAGCAGGAGCTGTCGACCCTCATCCAGGGCGTGCTGTCGGCGCGGGACGACGCCCGAGAGACCCGGTCCGACGCCGCCGAGGCCGCGACGCCGATCCTCGAGCGCTACCTCGCCGAGGTCCGCGCGAACGGGGCCGCGTCCGAGAAGACCCTCGAGGCCGTGCGCGGCCTGCGCGCCGACCGCAACGAGGGCCGCGAGGCCAAGATGCAGCAGCGCGAGGCCGTCAAGGAGTCGCTCAAGGGCATCCTGTCCCCCGAGCAGTTCGAGGCGCTCGCCAAGTTCCGTCCGATGTCCGAGGTGGGCCCCGACCCCGAGCGCAAGGAGCAGCGGATGGAGCGTCGTGAGCGCCGCAAGCAGCGCACGCGCGAGTTCGCCGCCGAGAACGACGGCGACCCCGAGACGCTCGACGCCGTGCGCGACGGCAAGCGCAGGCGCGGCATGAAGAAGAAGGCGCGCCACACGATCCAGCGCGTGCTCTTCAGCGAAGAGATGCTCGACGCCCTCGCGCGCTGAGTCCTGGAGAACGCCGAGGACCGGGTCGCCGAGCGGCCCGGTTCGTCGGTTCTAGATGGCGACCACCTGTCCGCCGTCCTGCTGCCAGTGCGGCAGGCCGCCGGCGAGGCTGTGGACGTTCTCGAAGCCCTTGTCCCGCAGGAACATGGCGGCGTCGAGGCTCCGCATGCCCGCGGCGCAGTAGACGACGAAGTCCCCGGCCTTCTCCAGCTCCTCGAAGCGACGCGGCAGGTCGCGCAGGGGGATGTGCAGCGCGTGCTCGATCTTCCCGGTGGCCGCCAGCTCGCCGGCCTCCCGCACGTCGATGAAGGTGATGGCGTCGCCGTCGCTCATGCGCGAGAGGATGAGCGACGGGTCCACCTGCACGGTGGACGGCGAGGCGGCGGGCGTGTCCGGGGGGGCGGCGGGCCCGGACGACGAGGTGACGCCCTGGGTGGGCGCGCCCGCGAAGCCCGAGCCGGTGTCCCCCCCGCCGAGCACCATCTTCGCGATCTTGGCTGCGACCTTGAGGGGCAGGAACGCGATCTTGAACGGCAGCTTCACCAGCTTGAAAATCATCGGGCGCCTCGGGTGGCAGGGATCCGGGGGCGCTCAATGGAGCACACCCGCACAAGGCCCGCAAGGCGGGGCGCGCTCGGTTACCCTTCCCGCCCTTCCACGGAGGTCGCCATGAGTCAGGAACCCACGGTCCGGTACGAGGTCGCCGACGGCGTCGCGGTCCTCACCCTGAGCGCCCCGCCCGCCAACTGCTACAGCTGGGCGCTGATGAAGGCCCTCGACGCGGCGATCCTGGAGGCGCGCTTCGACGACGACGTCGAGGTCATCGTGATCACCGGCGAGGGCAGCCGCTTCTTCTGCGCGGGCGCCGACATCGAGATGCTCTCGAGCGTCACGCCCACCTTCAAGTACTACTTCTGCCTGCACGCCAACGAGACCCTCAACCGCCTCGAGCACACGCCGAAGCTCGTGATCGCGGCCATCAACGGGCACTGCGTGGGGGGCGGCCTGGAGGTCGCGCTCGCCGCCGATCTGCGGGTCGCGCGCAAGGACTGCGGGAAGTGGGGCGTGCCCGAGGTGAAGCTCGGCGTGCTGCCCGGCACCGGCGGGACGCAGCGCCTCACCCGGCTCGTCGGCCGCCAGAGGGCGCTGAGGTGGATGCTGGAGGCCCGCACCGCGACGATGGACGAGGGGCTGGCCGACGGCGTCATCGACCGGATCGAGGACGTGCCCGCCGAGGGCTTCCGGGACGCCGTCCTCGCCTACGCCCGCAGCTTCACCACGCCCAAGGCCGCCGCCATGGCCGTCGGTCACATCAAGCGCGCGGTGCAGACGGGGGCCGAGCTCCCCCTGGAGCAGGGGCTGGCGCTGGAGCGCGAGCTGCAGGCGAAGCTGTTCGCCAGCGACGACTGCGAGGAGGGCCTGGCGGCCTTCGTGGAGAAGCGCACCCCCCGCTTCTCCGGGCGCTGAACCGAGGAGCGACCGATGAAGACCGGCCCTGTTCGCGGCACCCGCGACTTCTTCCCCGAGGACATGCGCCTGCGGACGTGGCTGTTCGACCACTGGCGGGAGACGGCCGCGCAGTTCGGCTTCGAGGAGTACGACGCGCCGGTCGTGGAGCCGCTGGAGCTGTACGTCCGCAAGGCGGGCGAGGAGATCTCGGGCCAGCTCTACACCCTGACCAGCAAGTCCGGGAAGGAGCTCGCCCTCCGCCCCGAGATGACGCCGTCCCTCGCGCGCCTCATTCTCGCCAAGGGCGGCTCCCTGTCGCTGCCCGCGAAGTGGTTCTCGATCCCCCAGTGCTGGCGCTACGAGCGCATGACGCGCGGGCGCAAGCGCGAGCACTACCAGTGGAACGTCGACGTCTTCGGCGTGCCCGGGGTGGAGGCCGAGGCGGAGCTGCTGGGCGTCATCACCACGTTCTTCCGCCGCATCGGCCTCACGTCGGCCGACGTGGGCATCAAGGTCAGCTCCCGCAAGGTGCTCCAGTCGGTCCTCGAGCGCCTGGGCGTGACGGACGAGAACTTCGCCCCCGTCTGCGTCCTCGTGGACAAGCTGGAGAAGCTCCCGCGCGAGGCGATCGAGGCCGACCTCGCGGCCCTGGGCCTGGGCGCGGCGATCATCGACGAGCTCGTCGCCACCCTGTCCCTCAAGTCGATCGACGCGCTGGCCGACGTGCTGGGCGCCGACCACGAGGCCGTCGTGGAGCTGAGGACGCTGTGGTCGCTCGCGGACGCGTACGGATGCGCCGACTGGCTCGTCTTCGACGCCTCCATCGTGCGCGGGCTCGCCTACTACACGGGCACGGTGTTCGAGGCCTTCGACCGCGGCGCCACGCTGCGGGCCATCTGCGGCGGCGGGCGCTACGACCGGCTGCTGTCGACCTTCGGCGGCAAGGACCTGCCCGCCTGCGGCTTCGGCTTCGGGGACGTGGTCGTGGTGGAGCTGCTCAAGGACAAGGGGCTGCTCCCCGAGCCGGCGGGGGGCGTCGACGTCGTCGTGTTTCCCATGGACGCGGCCGCTCGTCCCGCGGCCATGGCCGTCGCCGCGGACCTGCGCGCGGGCGGTTCGGCCGTGGACCTCGTGCTCCAGAAGAAGAAGATGAAGTGGGTGTTCAAGCACGCCGAGCGACGGGGCGCGACCGAGCTGGTGGTCGTCGGCCCCGACGACGTCGCGGCGGGCGAGTACGCCGTCAAGAACCTGGGCACCGGCGAGCAGACCCGCCGCCCCCTGCCCCGCTGAGGTCCGTCTCCAGGAGGCTCTCCATGTCCGCGATCCACATCTGCGCGCCCGTCCGGTCCCCCATCGGCAAGTTCGGAGGCGGCCTCGCGTCGCTCATGCCCGCCGACCTCTCGGAGCCGGTCGCCAGGGCGGCGATCGAGCGCGCGGGGGCGACCCCGGACCTGATCGACGAGACGATCTGGGGCCACGGTCGCCAGGCCGGGGGCGGGCCGAACACCGCGCGCCAGGTCTCGATCCGGGCGGGCGTCCCCGACTCCAAGCCGGCCTACACGCTCAACATGGCGTGCGGCTCGGGGCTGTTCGCCATCGTCCAAGCCGCGCGGACCATCCGCCTCGGCGAAGCCTCCGTCGTGCTCGCGGGCGGCGCCGAGTCCATGTCGAACACGCCGTACCTGCTGCCGCGGGCCCGCTGGGGCTACCGGATGGGGCACGCAGAGGTCGTGGACGGCATGTACCGCGACGGGTTCTTCTGCCCGCTGGCGAACCAGCTGATGGGCCTCACGGCCGAGACCCTCGCCGAGCAGTACGACATCGGTCGCCCCGAGCAGGACGCCTGGGCCGTGGACTCCCAGGCCCGCGCCGCGGCTGCGTGGGAGGCGGGCGCGTTCGACGCCGAGGTGGTCCCGATCGACGTGAAGGGCCGCAAGGGGACGACGACCGTCGCCCGCGACGAGCACATGCGCCCCGGCACCACCGTCGAGAAGCTCGGCCGGTTGCCCGCGATCTTCAAGGACGAGGGCACGGTGCACGCCGGGAACTCGTCCGGGGTGACCGACGGCAGCGCCGCCGTGATCGTCGCGTCCGAGGAGGCCGTCGCCGCCCAGGGGCTGAACTCGGTCGCCCGGATCACGGGGTGGCAGACGGCGGGCGTGGGCCCCGAGGTGATGGGTATCGGCCCCGTCCCGGCCACCCGAGGGCTGCTCGAGAAGGCGGGCCTCACGCTCGCCGACGTCGACCTCGTGGAGCTCAACGAGGCCTTCGCGGCGCAGCTGCTCGCGTGCGACCGCGAGCTGTCCTTCGACCGCGAGAAGCTGAACGTACACGGGGGCTCCATCGCCCTGGGGCACCCCATCGGCGCGACGGGCACCCGCATCGCCGTCACCTTGCTCCACGCCATGCAGCGTCGCGACGTGAAGCGCGGGCTCGCGACCCTGTGCATCAGCGGCGGGATGGGCCTGTCGGTCCTGTTCGAGCGATGAGCGACGACGGCCGCATCCGCGTCGAGCCCCGGGGCGACCGCCTCGACATCGTCCTGGACCGCCCGGGGCGCATGAACGCCATTGGCGGGACCATGCGCGAGGACCTCGCCGAGGCGTTCGAGGACGCCGCCGAGCGCTGGGAGGCCGGCGAGCTGAGGGTGGTCGTCCTGCGGGGCGACGGGGGCGCGTTCTGCGCGGGCGGGGACGTCGCGAACCTGCTCCGGATGCACGAGGCCGACGACGCCCTCGGGCTCCGCACCCTCTTGGAGAAGGGCGAGCGGGTCGTCCGCGCCGTGCGCGCGTTCCCCGGCCCCGTCATCGCGTCCATCGACGGCCCCGCCGTGGGCGCCGGCCTCACGCTCGCGCTGGCCTGCGACCTCCGCGTCTGCTCCCACCGCAGCAAGCTCGGGATGGCGTTCGCGAAGATCGGGCTGCACCCCGACTGGGGCGGGACCTTCCTCCTCACCCGCACCGTCGGCGAAGCCCGCGCATTGGAGCTGTGCCTCACGGCGCGGATCGTCGAGGGCCCCGAGGCGGAGCGGCTGGGGCTGGTGCACGAGTCGGTGCCGGACCCGGACCACGCGGCGAGGGTCGACCGGCTCGCGGCCCGCCTCGCCGGGGGCGCCCCGCGGACGCAGGCGCTGATCAAGGACAGCGTCTACTCGATTCGAGACCTGGGGTTCACGGGCGGCTTCGACCGGGAGGCCACCGCGCAGCTGGAGGCGTTCGCCACCGAGGACGCCGCCGAGGGCTTCCGAGCGTTCCTGGAGAAGCGGCGAGCGAAGTACGCCGGCAAGTAGCGAGCAGCGCCCGGGCGCTACTCCTCGGGCTCGTGCGTCCCGGCGATCTCGTAGCTGATGCGCGCGGGGGAGCAGATCGACGTGTCCCCGTGGCTCACGTCGAAGGCGACGCGGCAGCTCCAGGTGCAGGCCTCCGTGCCCTCTTCGGTCTCGTCGTGGACGTCGCAGTACATGGCCTGGCCCGCGTCGATGATGTCGGGGCTGCACTCGAGGCGCACCGGGCACCCGTCGTCGTCGCAGTCGATCGTGTAGTTCGACTCGTAGTCCTCGGCGGGCACGTCGGGCACCTCGGACACGTTCACGACGATGGCGCGTCCCGCCCGGTCGCCGGAGTCCAGGGGCTCCTCGAGCAGGATCCCGCCCCCGCCCACGGTCTCTCCCTCGAGCTCGAGGAACGCGCACGGAGGAGCCGAGGAGCCGCAGGCGAGCAGGCCGGCCGACAAGAGGACGACGACGAGGAAACAGTGGGCGCTGCGCATCGTCCGAGGCTACCAGCGGCGGGCCGCCGGACGCCCGGTCCTTCGCAACTCGGCAACAACTACGCAAAAAGTTGCGAGGCGCAGAAAAAACTTGCGGCCGCGCTCCTGTTCAGAAACGCGGCCGCAGGGGAGGGGGATCCAGTACGGCCGCAAGCGCCCCAAGCGCGCGCAGGAAAGGGCTCGGCACGAGGCCGACCGGAGTTCAGGAGGCCGTGCGGGGCCCCCGGCGACGAACCTCCGATGCGTCGAGAGGGGTGCCTAGCAGAAGTCCTCGAGGTAGTGGCGACGCCGGTTGTGGCGGAGCTTCGCGAGGGCGCGGATCTCGATCTGACGGATGCGCTCGCGCGTGAGGCCGAAGTCGCGGCCGATGGACTCGAGGCTGCGGGTGTCGTGCTCGTCGATGCCGAAGCGGAGGCGCAGGACCTCCTCTTCGCGGGGCGTCAGGGTCGCCAGCGCCTTGCGGGTGCGGCCGTTCAGCTGCTCGGTCGCCATGCTGTCGCCCGGCACCTCGGCGGACTCGTGAGGGATGAAGTCGCCGAGCGTGGTGTCGCCCTCGTCGCCCACGGGGCTGTCGAGGCTGAGCGGCTCACGGACCATGCGCATGAGGCCGTCGACCTCTTCGATCTCCATCTCCATCGCCTTGGCGATCTCTTCGCGCTTCGCCTCGCGGCCGAGCTTGCGCCCGAGCTCGCGGATCTTCTGGTTGAGGCGGTTGATGACCTCGAGCTTGTAGATGGGCACGCGGATGGTGCGGCACTGGCTCTCGATGGCCCGCACGATCGCCTGACGGATCCACCAGGACGCGTACGTGGAGAACTTGAACCCGCGGTGGTATTCGAACTTCTCGACGGCCTTCATGAGGCCGATGTTGCCCTCCTGAATGAGGTCGGAGAGCGGGATGCCGCGGTAGCTGTACTGCTTCGCGATGCTGACCACGAGGCGCAGGTTCGAGTTGATCAGCTTCCGGCGGGCGGCCTCGCGCTCGGCTCCTTCGCCCTCCATGCAGACCTTGGCCACTGCGTACTCTTCCTCGCGGGTGAGGAGCGGGTGGCGGCCCATGGCCTTGAGGTACTGCGCGAGTACGCGGGCGTTGCTATCGGGGCGGAGCTTTCGACCGGCCATTCATTCCTCCAGCTGTCGCTGCGGCTCGAGACCCCGTGAGGTCCGGGTGCCTGGGATATGCACCCAGCCGTAGCAGGAAGCGTGCCGACTTTGAGCCGATCTTCCGTCAGGGCGCTCCGGACGGACTCAACGTCGCTACGGCGTCGAAGGGATTCCAGGGTCCTTTCGTGCTCTTCTTCAGGTCGGGGAGGGTCCTGGCTGCGTCCAGGAAGGCGGACAGGTCCCCATCGAAGCGGGCCAACGCCTCGTCGAACACGTCCATCCCGGTGCGATAGACGCGGAACTGCATCATCCGGGCGTTGTTGATCACCCGGTCGGGCCCCATCGCTCGGCGGTACCCCTCGAGCTCCCAGTCCATCGCCGCGTACCGGGCCCGGGCCTCGTCGATGATCTCGACCTTGCGCGCGAGGGTCGCCTCTCGGCCGAGGCCGGACTCGTACAGGGTGTCGAGGCGGGTGTAGAGGTCGTGCATGAACTCGCGGTATCGGGCTCCCTCGGCGATCCCGTCCTGCCACCGGCGATACGCCTCGGGCCGCTCCTCGCGGATGGTCCCCATGAACCGCTCGGCCGCGGCGTCGCCCACGAACGACGCGAAGGACTCGTTGAACTTCCCTTCCCCGGGGAGCCACAGCGTCGAGTGCGCGAGCTCGTGCAGCACCGTGTTCGAGAACCGCTCCACGCTCCACTTCAGGTGGGACCGCCACAGGGGGTCCTGGAACCACCCGAGGGTCGAGTAGGCGCCCGACGGCCGCACCCAGACGTCCATCCCCGTCGCCTCGAGCCGCGCCGCCTCGGCGTCCGCCTCGGCGCGGTCGAAGTACCCGATGTAGGGGAGCGCGCCCACGACGGGGTAGCGGTACATGTGGGACTCGAAGCGGTCGGCCTCGCAGCCGGATACGTTCCACACGACCTGGTCGAAGTCGAGGTTCACCTTCTCGTAGTTGCGCGTGGGCGAGAGCCCGAGGGTCTCTTCGCCGTACGCCTTCACCCGTGCGGTCAGGCGCAGGCGGTCGCGCTCCCGGTCCGTCAGGTCTTCGCGCGCGAGACCTTCCTCCAGGGGCACGGCGCCGAGCATGAGGTCGAAGTGGCCCCGGGCGGCGCGGGCGATGTACTGCACCCCCGGGACGAACCAGAGGGCGACCCCGAGCCCCGCCAGGACGGTCCCCGTGACGAGGCATCCGCGGGGGGTTCGAGGGATGGGAAAACGGGACGGAAGGCGCATGGGCGAGGGGGGTGGCCGAACGCTATCATCCGCCGCATGTCGGCCGTTCGGACCCTGCTCATCGCCTCCCTGACCCTGCTGTCGGGGTGCGAGTTCTTCACGCCCCCGGAGCCCGACGACGGGGTCCTCACCTGCGGCGAGACGCTGGCCGTCGAGGACATCGCGGCGTTCGGCGGCTACGCCATCGACGTGGCGGGCGGCACGAGCATCGAAGTGACCTGGGACATGGACGACCCCGACGACTCGATGCGGCTCCAGTTCGAGGACGCGTCGGGCCTCACGCGCTCCACCGTGATCGTGGACTCCGTCACCGGGCGCCGCCTCCTGAGCGGCTTCGTGGCCTCGGGCAGGCAGGCCGCGGTCGAGTTCCTCTTCGAGTCCGACTCCCCCTCCGGCACCGTCACCCTCACGTGCCTCAGCCCGGGCGAAGACTGCGGCAACCTCGCGGACGACGACGGGGACGGCGCCATCGACTGCGCCGACGCCCACTGCGCCCGGGACACCGGCTGCGCCGAGGGCCAGCGCGACTTCGACGTGGAGACCGTCGACTGCACGGACGGCTGGGAGCCCCTCGAGGTGCCCGAGCTGCGCAACTTCTCGAGCCAACGCACCGTCTATCGCGTCGCGACCGCCGACGGCGACATCCGCGAAGAGTTCTGGGGCGGGGGCGAGACCGTGATCATCTCGTCGGTCCGCGACCGGTTCGTGCAGCTCCGATCGGCGTCGGGCGGCCTCGCCTGCCTCGCCCAGGATCAGGAGACACACCTCGTCTGCGCCGACGGCGACTGGGCCCGGCTCAGCGCCGACGAGGTGTTCGTGGTGGCCGACGCAGACCTCCCCGTGCACATCGAACCGCTCGGGCTGGGGTGGACCGATCTCGAGGTGCGTGTGGACTGCGGAGACCAGGAGTAGGGTTCCCTCCCCGTGCAAGAGACCGACCCCGCCGCCGCCCATGTCCTGAGCGCCCTCTTCGACCAGGGCGGCCTCATCGTCGTCGTCATCCTCGTGGCGTCGTTCGTGGCGCTGGCCGTCTTCCTCGCGAAAGTCTGGTCGGTGCGCGCCGATCGCGTCGCGCCCGCGAAGCTCGTCAAGCAGGTCCGGGACCTGGTGGTGCGCCGCGAGATCGAGCCCGCCGAGACCCTGTGCCGCATGGACGACTCGCCCCTCGCCCGCGTGTTCCTGTCCGGACTTCGGCACACGGGCAAGCCGCGGGAGGTCATCAAGGAGTTCCTGCTCGAGATCGGACGCCACGAGGCGCTGCTCCTCCAGCGAGGCCTCGGGGTGCTCGAGGTCGTGGCCGTCATCGCCCCGCTGCTCGGGCTCCTGGGCACGGTCTGGGGGATGATCGAGGTGTTCCGCACCATCGAAGTCCACGGCGTGGGGAACGCGGGCGCCCTCGCGGGGGGCATCGGCACGGCCCTCTACACGACCTTCGCGGGCCTCCTGGTCGCCATCCCGGTGCGGGTGGGGCACTCCTACCTGCTGGGCCGCGTCGACCGCGTGGTCATGACGATGGAGGAGGAGGTCCTCGATCTCCTGGACCTCCTGGCGGACGACGACGACGGCGACGAGGGAGACACGAACCCGGACCTCCGCCCCGTCGAGGACGCGGGCTGACGTGGACTTCAGCCCCGAGCGACGGCGCCCTACGCTGCTGCTGGACCTGACGCCGCTCATCGACGTCGTCTTCCTCCTCCTCATCTTCTTCATGGTGTCCACGACCTTCGTGCAGGACGCCGCCGGGCTGAAGATCGACCTGCCTCGGTCGGACAACCGGGACCTCATCGAAGCGAGCGACGACGTCTCCGTGCGGCTCGGGGCCGACGGCTCGGTGTTCGTGGACGACGAGGGGATGACCCTCGAGACCCTGCGGGAGCGCCTCTCGTCCGCCGCGCGCCGGGACCCGGAGACGATGGTCGTGCTCGAAGCCGACCAGGCCGTCGATCACGGGAGGGTCGTGGAAGTTCTCGACCTGGCTCGCGACCTCGGCCTCACCCGTTTCGCCATCGCGACCGAGGCGCCGGAGTAGCGCGAGCGCGCACGGACGGCCGCCCCGTCACCTTCTTGGAGCATGGCGCCGATATTGGCGCAAACTCCCTTTACCGCGAGATCGCGGCGCTGTACGCTGGTTGAGTCCCCATCGATCCGTCCGGCGTGAACCAGTGCAACCCTCCGAGACCCTCCGCTCCGCGCTCCCGTTGGTCCTGTTCGCCATTCTGGCGGGCTCGGCTGCCTGGGCCTGTTTCGGGGAGCGGGGCATCATCGCCAACGACGGATTGAACCTCGAGATCGAGGCCCGCGAGGCTCGCCTCGAGGAGCGCCGCGACGTCATCCAGCACCTACACGCCGAGATCGAACGCATGCGCGCCGATCCGCGGGTCCAGGAGCGCTGGGTGCGCGAGGAGCTCGGGTTCGTGCGGCCCGGCGAGGTGGTGTTCGTGTTCCCCGGCGACCGCGACGCCGACTTCGACCTCTTGCGCGACCGTCGCCTGCCCGCGTCTCGGGGCGGCGGCGTGGATGAGGCCCTCGAGACCGAAGGAGTCGGCGGATGAGCGGGGTCACGCGAGTCTCCGGGCGCAACGCCGCGCCGGGCACCCACCGTTCGGGTCGGCACGCCATGCCGGATCCCGTGCCGTGGATCGAGTACCTCCTCCTGGGCGCGACCTTCGCCGCCGTGGCCGGGGGCGCCGCCGACGCGGATCGCGCCCCCCTGCACGCCGCCCGCGCGGGCCTGCTCGCGGTCGTGCCCGCCGTCCTCACGGTCCAGCGCTACCAGGCCCCGTCCCTGGCGGAGCGACGCGGACGCCGCATTCCTCTCTGGATCCCCGCGCTGTGTGCGCTCGCCGCGGTCGGCGTCCAAGCCACGGGCGGGCCCTCGGGCATGTTGGGCGCCGTGGCCTTCCTCGCCGCGGGCGCCGCGGGCTTGCAGGCGGGGGTCGCGCGCGCGCTCCCCGCGGTCCTCGTCATGGCCGTCGCCGTGGTGGGGCCCGTGCTGCTCGGGTGGGCCGGCCCGACCACCACCGGCGCGCTCGTCGCCTGGAGCCTCTCGGTGCTGGCCTGCGCGGTCGTGCCCTCGGCGGCGCTGGCGCGAGAACGACGCGCTCACGGGGAGACCCAGCAGCGACTCCGAGCCGTCGAGCAGGACACCGGCGTGCTGCGTCGGGAGACGAGCCTCGCGCTGCCGGACCTCCGCGGCGGGGGCTACGACCACGCCGAGCGGGACCGCGACCTCCGCAACATCGGCCGGGAGCTCCAGCTCGACATCGACCGCGCGTGCAACCTGCTCGTGGCGGCCACCGGCGCGACCTACGCGGGCGTGTACCGACCGGACGGCGACGCGGAGGACATCCTCATCGCCGTCGCCGGGGCGGGCGACACGCGCGGGATCGTCCCCGAGGTGGGGACCCGCGACGGCATCTTCGGCGCCGCCTACAAGACCAGCTCCCCGGTGTGCCTCAAGTCCCCGCACCCCGGCGACTCCCGCATCGTCCACCGTGAGGGGGTGCTCGAGTTGGGGGCCGTCCTCGTGCACCCCCTGTGCGACGGGGACCGCAAGTGGGGCGTGCTCGTCATGGACGCCGAGTCCCCCGACGCGCTCGACGACCACGGCCGCGAGCTGGCCGGGGGCGTGAGCGACTTCCTGGGTCGCCTCATCTCCCGCACCGTCGACCTCTCCGCGGTGCGCGAGGGCATGCGGGAGAACCACGCCTTCTACGAGGCCTGCCGCGAGGTGTCCCGGCACGTCCGCATCGGGGACATCGCCGACGCCGTCGTGCTCTCGGCGGGCGGGTTCGCGGACCTCGACTGCGCCGCCGTCGCGCTGTCGGACGAGCGCGGCGCCGAGCTCACGGTCGTCGCCTCCGCCGGGTTCGACCCCGAGCCCCCGAGCAAGCCTTTCCCCATCTCCGCGGGCGAAGGCCTGCTCGCCCAAGCGGTGCGTCACCGCACGATGATCGAGCGCGGGAGCCTCAAGTCGAGCGGGGTGCCGCCGGTGCTCTTCGGGCGGGACTCCGGCGCGTTCCGGGGCTTCCGCACGCTGCTCGTGCTCCCGATCTCCGCTCCGGGCGGGGGCATGTCCGCCCCCCTGGGCGCGCTCGTGATCGGACGACGGGAGGGCGCCGACTTCTCCCGCGAGGACGCCGAGCGGCTCAAGGTCCTGCTCGCCCAGGCGGGCGCGGCAATCTCCAACGGTCGGCTCTTCGCGGAGCACGAGGAGCGGGGCATCACGGACGGCATGACCGGGCTGCCCAACCACCGGCGCTTCCAGGAGGTGCTGGCGCAGAAGGTGGCGGCCGCGAGCCGCAGCGAGCGTCGCGTGGCCCTGCTGCTGGTGGACATCGACAAGTTCAAGTCGGTGAACGACACCTACGGCCACCCCATGGGCGACGACGTCATCCGCCGGCTCTCGGGGGTCCTCTCGGACGCCGTGCGCGACGGGACGGACCTGGCCGCCCGCTACGGGGGTGAGGAGTTCTGCGTGGTGCTCGAGGACACCGACGCGAAGGGCGCCCAGGTGCTGGCGGACCGCGTGCGCGAGGCCTTCAAGCAGGAGGTGTTCGTGCACCGCGACGGCAGTCGACCCGTCACGTTCCGCTGCAGCATCAGCGTCGGCGTCGCCTGCTGGCCGGACGACGCGACGGCCCAGGCCGAGCTCATCGACAAGGCCGACCAGGCGCTCTATCAGTCGAAGGAAGGCGGGCGCGACCGCGTCACCCGCTGGGACAGCCTCACCAAGGGGCTCAAGGTCCCCGCGTGAGCGAGCGAAGCTTCCCGACTACCCGAGGACCGAGGCGATCTCTTCGGGGGTGAGGCCCAGGCTGCGGCCGATGCTGACCGCCTGGTCTCGGAACACCTGCACGCCCGCGAAGTGCCGCAGCAGGAACTTCCGCGCCCCCCGGTCCAGCTCCAGCTGACGGCTCGCCTCGATGCCGAGCTCCCGCGCGATGGTGTCGATCATCTCCTCTTCGCGCGCCGACACGCGGCCGTCCGCGAGGGACATGAGGAGCAGCGACGACAGGAAGGCCTCCTTCTGGCCGGTCCCCTCGAGGGGGCCGCCGCCGGCGATCTCGAAGTCTCGGCCGGAGGTGGCGCCCACCCCGACCTCACGCTCGAACTGCTCCACCAGGGCCAGCTCCGAGTTGGACAGGCCGTCCACGTCCGCCAGCGCGCGCAGGCCTCGGGCGATGTAGGTGGAAGCTTCCTCGGAGAGGTTGAGGTCGGCGAACAACTCGATCACGGGATCCTCCGCTCGGGCCGACGGGGCCCGAACTGCGCCCGGTTGGCAGGGGCGCAGGGCGGGCTTATGTTACGCCTCCACCAAGGCCGGGGGAACCGGTCGGAGAGGGTTTGATGGGTCTTCGTCGTCTCGTGATCCTGACGGTCGCTGCCGCGCTGCTGCTGCCCCTCGCGGGCTGCTCCGACCAGCCCGATCACTACGCCCGCGCCTTGGCCGTGGAGCGCGAGCTTCGGCGCCAGGCCCCCGACGCCGGGTTCGACGACCACCGCTACATCGTGGTCCTCAAGGAGCTGCGGAAGGTCCCCCGGGGCCACAAGCACCGCGCCCGGGCCGACGCCATGGAGCAGCGGATCCGGGATGGTCGTCGCGTCGCCGCGGCGACGAAGTACCCGGCCGCCGCGAAGCTCCCCCCCCGGCTCGCTGCGATCGCCGACGCCGGCTCCGCGCCCGCTCCGGCGGCGTTGCCCGATGCTGCAGTCGAGTCGGCCCCGGCCTCGAAGACCGCGCCCGCCGCCGAGCCGAGCGGTGAGGCCGCGCCCTTGGACGTCGTCCTCTACTCCACGTCGTGGTGCGGGTACTGCCGCAGGGCGCGCAACTGGTTCACCACCAACGGGGTGCCGTTCGTGGAGAAGGACATCGAGAAGGACCGCGCCGCCCACGCGGAGTACCAGCGGATCGGGCGAGGCTACTCGGGGGTGCCGCTCATCTCGGTGAACGGGGCCGTCATCCGCGGCTTCGACCAGCGGGCCGTGCAGCGCGAGATCACGAAGGTCCGCCGCGCCGGGAACCCGGGCTAGGAGTCCGTTGGCGGTTGGGTCCGGCGATCACGTGGGCGGCGACCGTCTCCACGCGACCGCGGAGGACCCGGAGGCGCGGAGGCGCGGAGTCCAGCGGGCGTAGCCGGCACGTTTGTGTCACTGGGGACGTCTGGGGCACCCCCAGCGAGGCTATGTGGCACTCACGTGCCGGAATCGGCCTGCTCGGTACAGCTCGAGCAGG